>OBEQ011442527.1_pt1 | contig 127718 bp, 110 predicted proteins | sample 1670901 | NCBI WGS metagenome assembly OBEQ01 (sample SAMEA104232315, study PRJEB22302) | groundwater metagenome | biome: forest; feature: aquifer; material: groundwater | place: USA | collected 2011-08-07 | depth 5.4 m
CACGCTTCGCTCTGCCCTCAACATCTCCGGCAAACGCTTCAGCCGGAGCCCCAGCCGGCAATCGTTGCCGCCGAACTCCTCGACTCCATCCAGGATTTCACCACCGCCACGGCCATCAATCAGGTCCTCGGCAGACTCCTCGCCCTGCTCGCCGCCCAGCGCATCCCCCCACGCGACGCCGCCATCCTCGCCTACATCTGCCAGCTCCTGCTCACTACCCTCCCCGCCATGGAGAGTGAAATCACCTGCGCCAAGGGCTATCCCGGCTGGGAGCACCTGCTGCGTCAAGCCCTGCGCAGCCTACGGAACTCCAAGTCCGCCGGCCTGGGGGAAGCGGCTATCAAACGCGTCGCGGAGGCCCATCGTGACACCAGCCGCACCGCGAGTTGAACTCATGCTTGCCTACTATCTATGCACACGCGGACAGCCACTCGGGGCCGGCGAGTTCCCCATGTGCTCCTCGCCCCAAAGCTCAGCTTCCTCGGCTGAGGGGCGTCGGGCAAGTCGCAACGATTTGGTCGGAAAAAAGGGCGGCTCAGGTCTTTTGCCTGCCGGATTTGCGGAAGAGAAGGAAGTAGAGGAGTCCCGCGGCGGCGAGGACAACGGCCGAGGCAGGCAGAGCCCAGCTCTCATCATACTGCGCCCACGGCAGGCCCACGCCAATGCCCCAGTAATGCACCGCGAAGTAGGTCCAGAAGATGTACATTCCAGTGGCGAAGATCAGCACCACCAGCGTGGTATTGACGATGCGGTTGCGCTCGCGCCGCGCCTGGTCGAGCGTGCAGATGCCCCGCTTGCGGAAGTAAACCCACAGGGTCAGCGCCAGGAACACCAGCGCCGCGACGCGAAACGCCCAGCGATACTCCCCGTAGAGGACATTCCCCACAGAATTGGCGAACGCCAGCGTGCTCAGGCCCAACAGCACCAGCACCACCGGCGTGACGCAGCACAGGCCCCCGATCAGCGCCGCCAGGCTCGAGATGAGGAAAATTCCTTTGCGGTCGTTGTTGCCTTCAGACGTTTTCGCCACGATGCCCTGCCCTGGCCCGCCGGCCGGCGGGCCGCTCCAACTATCTCATTGGATGCGGGTCTGCAGGCGCGGATTCTGAGGTTTCCCTTGCCCGCGCGGCAATACGAACCCTTCGGCCGCCAGCGTCCGGCAAACCGGCGCCGCGGTTCACTTCCAGCGGTCGAAGATCCGCTTGATCTCCCGCTCGGCGGCGCGCGCGGCGTCTTCGGCGCTCATCTGGTCTTTCGCCACTTTGGCAAACATGGTGGGCAGCACGAACGTGTTGAACACTTCGTCGATCGCCGCCGTGGCGTAGCCGGGATAGCCCACGTTGGTGGTCCACTCGCGCGCGGTGGCCAGCACCTTATACTTGCCCGGCGGGTTGGATTGGGGATCGTTCGCGATCTGCGCGTCAAAATCGGGCACGCTGCCGGGGAAACACGGCAGGTTGTAAAACTCGCTCGCCCGGAACGCCGCCGCGTATTGGCCAATCAGGTCCACCAGGAACTGCTTCGCGCCCTCCTTGTTCTCGGCGAACTCCCACACGACGTAGCAGTTCATCACGTGCGCGGCGGCGTATCGCCGCGCCGGGCCCTTGAGCGCCGGGCTGAGCCAGATGCGCGAGTTGTAGGCGGAGTTCTCCCTCTCCGCTTCGCGAGTGATGGAGATGGCGTTCATGGTGTAGGAAAGGCGTCCTGCGAGCATGGCTCGGTTGTTCGACGATGGGTCCCAGGTGAACACCTCGTCGGTCTCCGACTCCTTGAACACCGCGCGCATGTATTTCAGCGCCTCGATGGTGTTCCGGGAATAGATGACCACGCTTCCGTTCTCGTCCTGCACCGAGCCGCCGAACGACCACAGCAGGGCGCGCAGCGCCATGTTGCTGTCCTGCTCCGAGGAGAGCCCGATGCCGCAGGGGTTGCCGAAATTGTCGCGGATGCGCTTGGCGCCGGCGCGCAAGTCGTCGTAGGTGTCGGGGCCTTGGGGATAGCCGACCTTTTCCCAGAGGTCCTTGCGCCAGTTGCCCGGGTCGGCGGCGTAGGAATCGGAGAAGGCAAAATGTTTTTTGGTCTTCGGGTTGAAAGTGGACTTGTGGCCCATGGGGATGACTTTGTCGTGCTTCCGCTCGACCTCCTGATAGACCTCCCGGAGATCAATCACGCGCTTGTCGTACGCCGCCGGCGGGGCGAGGAACATGAACAGGTCGTGGCCCTTTCCCGCGGCGGCCTCCGCCGCGGCGCGGGCAGCGACTTCGTTGCTGGAGATATGGTCCACGATCACGCGGGTATCGTGCTTCAGGCCCCACTCGCGGGCGAACACCCCGTCGAACCACTTGTCGTAGCCCGGCACGAAGTGGCCCCACTGGAGGATTTTCAGGGTTTTCGGTTGGGCCTGCGCGCGCTCGGGAAACAAGAAAAACGGCCCCAGGCCGGCGGCCAGCGCGCCCGCCCCGGTCGCCTTGAGGAAATCTCTGCGCGTCACGCCCCGGCGCTTTTTCCCGGCCACGATGGTATTCCTTTTTACTTGAGAGCAGCCCCGACTGACAGGCGTTGTGCCAGGGCCGGACGCCGCGCCGGTTCAGGACTTTTTCTTCAGCCCCAGGACCACCAGCACGATGCCGCCGGCAACGATCAGGCCGCCCACCACCGGCGGCACGTCGAGCGTCTTGCGCGTCTCGACGCTGGTCTGCATCGGGCCAACGCGGATTACATCCCGCTGGGAGTTGTAAGGGATACCCTGATAGACAAGCGCGACGATGCCAAGCACGATCAGCACAATGCCGATGGCGGTGATGAGTTTCATCTGTGAAGACCCCCTTTGCAAGTATGCTCGAGCCGCAGCCGCCTCACCGGCACCGGGCGCACGGCGAGGTATTTCAGGCCCGCCGGATCAGACGGATAACGTAGAGGAGCACCACGGCACCGACGACGGCCATCAACAGCCGGGCGGGCAGCCCGTAGGCCCCGAGCCCGACCAGTCCGAACAAAAAACCGCCAACAAGTGAGCCGACGATGCCGACAATCAAATCACCCAGCAGGCCGAAGCCGCTTCCTTTGATAATCTTGCCGGCCAGCCACCCGGCGGAGATCCCGATGAGAAGGAACCATATCAAGGCGAGCACGTCAGACATCTTCCCCTCCGATGGGGTTGGGACCCTCGAGCCGCGCATCGCGGTCTTGCTCGATACCGGGACGCTGGAACGATTGGGGACTCTACCACAGGCGCGCAGGTTTGTGTCCAAAGGGCGTGGAAGCGCTTCTTTTCCGACTGCATCCTGACGCGCCATGAGCATGAGGCTGCGTGGGGCGGAAACACACCTCCAGCGGATTCAGCCGCAGGGCAGAGAGCCGGGATCGGGAGAGTGCAGCTTAGCCGCGCCGGGTGGCGCGCGAAGGAGTCGCCGCCGGCGCCTTCTTGCGGCGCTTGGAGCGCGCCGGCCGGGGCGGAGCTTCGCCGACTAGCTCCGCGCTCATCAGGCTGGTGACGAACTTCTTCTTGCCGTGGCTATCGAAGTCAATCGTGGTGCGTTCGACGTCGGATTCGGTGACGACACCGAAGCCGTACTGCTGGTGCTTGATGTACTGGCCTTCGGGGAGAACCTGCACGACTTCCTCCTTCAGAACCACTCGCTGGCAGTAACTCGGAAGAGATGGGCGAGCCCGCGCCATGGCGAGCTCGCCCTTACCTGGCTAGAGGCTGACTACATTCTCCGCCTGCAAGCCCTTGGGGCCCTTGCGGACCTCGAATTCAACCGCCTGGCCCTCGTTGAGCGTCTTGTAGCCCTCCGCCTGGATGGCGGAGAAGTGCACAAAGACGTCCTCGCCGGACTGGCGCTGGATGAACCCGTAGCCCTTGCTGGCGTTGAACCACTTCACTGTTCCTTGTTCTTTCACTGCTATTCCTCTTCTGTTTGAGCTATTTGGTGCATCTCGTTCCCCGCCCTAGGCGGGTGCCTCTAGCCCGCAAAAAAAGGGCTGCAAGTTGTTACCTGCAGCCCTGTTAAACGAGTCAGAAGGAATCACAAGAGCAACAAACGCGCACTGATAGTACCATAGACTCCGCCGATTGTCCAGCCCAATCGCACGCAGAGCGATCGGCTGGCTTCGCTATGTAAGTTATTGATTACAATATGGATAGTTCTTCTGTGTTCCGTGAGTGCTCTACTAAGGCAGAAGGCCAGAATCTCAGGGCACGAAGGGAACCACGAACTCGCTGAGGTAGCGGCGGAGTTTTTCGCGATTCTCGGCGCGGTAGCCGGGGTAGTCGCGGGCAATGCCGTCGTCGGCGCGCGCTAGCAGGACGTAGGCTTCCAGCAAGCCCCCCTCCCTCAGCTTCAGCAGCTTCTCCAGCGCAGGATTGAGTTGCTTGACTTTAGCGTCCCGCACGTCCTTCGCGACCAAGTCCGCCACCGCGCCCACCGCTTCCGCTTCTTCGCGCAGGCTATGGCGGTACTGCGTCTCGTTCGGGTAAGCCTTGCGGAAAAGGTCGGGTCCTTTGGCCCAGGCGGCGCGCATCACCTGATAGACCATCCAGTATTCGGTACCGTCCTTGCGAGCTGCCGCGTCCGGATCCACCGTGATGGTGGCTCCCCCGGTCGCGCTGGGCTTGTACTCCGGCACGGGGATCTCCGGCGGGGCGGGAGTTACTCCGGCGGCCTTGGCCCAGAGCATCAGCCCGCGGTACGGCGCCCGGCTGTACGGCTCGGCGATGATGGCGTCAATGAACTTGGGCCGCGCCTCCGCAAGCCGATTCGATCGCATCAGCACGTCGCCCCAATAGCGGTAAGCCGCCTCGCGGTTAGGGTCGATGGCCACCGCCTTGGCGTACCACTCGCACGCCGTGTCCGTTTCCTTTTTCTTGTAGTAGGCGTCGCCGATATAGAGCGGCGCCTCGTACAGCTTCGGGTCGGCCTGAAGCGCGCGCTGGTAGGCGGCGATGGCGCGGTCGAAATCGCCCTTGGCAAAGGCTTCTTCGCCCTCCTGCATCGCCCGGTTGGCCTCCGGGCGAGTGGAGTAGTTTGTGTGGCCGGGCGGCCCGCCGCCCTCGGGAACCTGCTCGAGCAGCATTTGCACCAGAGCGCTATTGTCGCCGAGCTCTTTGGCGCGCAGGGCGAGCGAGCGGGCACGCTGCATCATCTTCTTTTGCGCCTCGGCGTCCTGGAGCATCACGGCGTTCGCCACCAGCGCCACCGCTAGGTGCTCGAGCACCTGAGTGTCGCTGGGCGTGGCAGCGGTCAGTTTCTCGAGAATGGGGATGGCTTCCAGATACCTAGACTCGTCGCAGAGTTGGAAGGCGCGCTTGCGCTCCGCCTCATAGGCATTGCCGGTCTGCGCGCCCGCCGGGGTCACCGCACCGAGCAGCAACACGAGCAAGATGGCGCCGCAGCCCCCGGCAAGCGAACCGCGCGTGCAGGTGAATCGGTCTTCGCGCACAACGCCCTCCTGGTAATCCCTCAGCGGCGCTTGGGTCTCACGAATCGGCAAGGGCTTCCCCGCAAACCATTATCTGGCAACTCCGGCGGGCAAACCAGAAAATGAATCCGAAGTAGTTCGCCCAGGCCAATCGCCGTTCAATTTTCCCTCCGGCGCGGAACCGGGCGTGGGAAACTAAGGCCATCCATGCGCCGCCAATCACTCCTCGAATATTTGGATGCCTTCCGCCGCCGCGGCGCCGAGGTCGCCTACGCGCAGCGCCGCGGCTATCGCATGGTGCGGTGGTCCTACGCCGAGGTTGCCGAGCGGGCGTCGCAGTTCGCTCGCGAACTGGAAGCCCGCGGCGTGGACAAAGGCGACCGCGTGCTGCTGTGGGGCGAAAACTCGGCGGAATGGGTGATGGCGTTCTTCGGCTGCGTGCTGCGCGGCGCCGTGGCCGTGCCGATGGACCATATCGCCTCGCCCGACTTCACCCAGCGTGTCGCCCGTCAGGTGGGCGCCCGGCTGCTCGTGGCCGCCCGCGAGCGCGCGCCTCTCCATCCGGGGCTGCCCACGATCGCGCTCGAGACTTTGCCGGAGAGCGTCGGGCGTCACTCGCGCGCGCCGTATGCTTCCCCGGCACTGCGCCGCGAAGATATCGTCCAGATCATTTTCACCTCGGGCACCACCGCCGAACCAAAAGGCGTGCTGATTTCGCACGGGAACATCCTGGCCAACCTTGAGCCGCTGGAAATCGAGATTCGGAAGTATCTGAAGTACGAGCGGTTCTTCCATCCACTCCGGTACTTGAATCTGGTGCCGCTGAGTCACGTCTTCGGGCAGTTCCTCGGCGTGTTCGTGCCGCCCTTGATGGGCGCCACGGTCATCTTTCAAGACACGCTCAACCCCGCCGAGGTCCTGCGCAGCATCCGGCGGGAGAGGGTCTCCGTGCTGATCGCGGTGCCGCGGGAGATCGAAACGCTGCGCAGCAAGCTGGAGCGCGACCTCGAAGCCGAAGGCCGGCGGGAATGGCTCGGCAAGCAGATGCAGGCAGCCGAGGGAGAAAAATTCGTGCGGCGCATGTGGCGCTTCCGCCGGATCCACCGGCGGTTGGGCTGGAAGTTTTGGGCATTCGTCTCCGGCGGCGCCGCCCTGCCGGCCGATACCGAGGCGTTCTGGATGCGGCTGGGGTTTGCGGTAATCCAGGGCTACGGTTTGACGGAAACCACCTCGCTGGTGAGCGTCAACCATCCCTTCCGCCTGGGGAAGGGCTCGATCGGCAAAGTCCTGGCGGGCCGCGAAATCAAACTGGATGCGAGCGGCGAAATCCTGGTGCGCGGCGAGAGCATCGCCGCGGGCTATTGGCCGGGCGCGGAAGTTGCGCCGACGGGAAGCGCGGCCTCCGAGCCGGGGTGGCTGCGCACGGGCGACATCGGCGAGCTGGACGCCGACGGCAATCTCTATTTCAAAGGCCGCAAGAAAAACGTGATCGTCACGCCCGCGGGCATGAACATCTATCCCGAAGACCTGGAGCAATCACTGCGACGCGAGCCGGAGGTGCGCGACTGCGTGGTGGTGGGCCTCGAACGCAGCGGCAATGCCGAGCCGTGCGCCGTGCTGCTGCTGCGCGACGCCGGCGCGAACGCGGAAGCCATCGTCAAGCGCGCCAACGCGCAGCTCGCCGAATTCCAGCGCATGCGCCGCTGGTTCCTCTGGCCCGAGCAGGATTTTCCGCGCACGCCGACGCAGAAGCCTCGCACCAATGTGATCGCGGAGTTTGTGCAGGCGCGACTCACGCCGGCGGGCGCGGAAAAAGCAGGACGCAGCGAGCTGGACGAGCTGATCGGCCGCGTCTTGCGCTCGGGCGGAGGCCCTGCGCCGGCGCAGCTCTCCGCGGACGCCCAGCTCGAAGCCGATTTGAACCTCAGCTCGCTCGACCGCGTCGAGTTGCTCAGCGCCATCGAAGACCGCTACCAGGTGGACCTGGACGAATCCGCATTCGCCGCGGCCACGACCGTGCGCGAGCTCGAGCAGATGCTGCGCCAGAACCCACCGCGGCGCGCCGCGGAACAATATCCTCGCTGGGCGCAGCGCTGGCCGACAACGTGGATCCGCCTGGCAGTCTATTACCTGCTGACCTGGCCGGCTACGCACGTGCTGGCGCATCCGCGAGTGCGCGGCCGGGAAAACCTGCGCGGCGTGCGCGGCCCGGTGCTGATGGTTGCTAACCACACGGTGCGCAGCGACATCGGCTTCATCCTGGCGGCGCTGCCGCCGCGATGGCGACATCGTCTGGCCGTGGCCATGGGCGCCGAACGCCTGTGGTCCATGCGGCATCCGCCGGCGGAGTGGGGGGTGTTCCGGCGGTGCCTTAGCCGCGTGAACTACGCGCTGACCGTGGGATTGTTCAACGTCTTCCCCCTGCCGCAACAGTCCGGATTTCGTGAAAGCTTTCATTTTGCGGGCGAGTCCGTGGACCGCGGCTACAGCGTGCTCGTTTTCCCCGAGGGCGAGCTCACCCCCGACGGCTCGCTCGCAGCCTTTCGCGCGGGGACCGGCTTGCTGGCAAAAAAGCTGAACCTCCCGGTCGTGCCGATGCGCATCGAGGGACTCTTCGAGGTTAAGCTGTCCGGCAAGCGATATACACGCCCAGGGCGCATCCGCGTCACGATCGGCGCGCCGGTGAGATTCGAGGCGGACGCCGACCCCGCCGCCATCACCCGCGAACTCGAGTCCCGTGTCGCCGCACTAAGCAGCGAGCGCCGCTGACGACGCACTCCGGCTTACGGCCGGCGCTGGGTTCAGCCGATCACGGAAACCATTTCCAGGACCTTGGCACCCAGGGACGCGTCGCCGTGAATCGCCACTCGGCTGCGCGCGTCGGCCGGGCGGAGGCCTTTGGTGAACAGCCTCCAGGCATCGTCCTGCGCGATGACCACGTGGGCCGCGGCGCCAGCGCCGGAATGGAGATAGAGATTCCACCGGCCCTTTTCCTTCACGAGGCACCAGTCGCCGCCGGAGTCGCCAGAGACGGTGAGTCGCACGGCTGCGCCCTCCGCGGCGGACACATCGCGGAACGTATGCGGCAGCGCGCAAACAAACGCGCCGAGCACCGGAGCAAAGAATCTGCGCTGCTTGAAACCCGGCTTGCCAACCGCATCGCGGATGTGCTGCTGGTGGTGCCAGCGCTCGGTGTATTCTCGCGCCAGGTCGAGCCACACCGGCGCCGGCTCCGGCCCGACCCAGTCCACGGGAACGCCTGCGGCAAAGGGATCGAGCGAGGCGAAGTATTCCTCCACCTGCGGCGCAGCAAAATGCAGCAGGTCGCAGAGCACCTGCGGGCTAAGCCTCCGCATGGCCTTCACCCAGAGCTCGTTCAGGCTGTTGATCAGGGCCACGAGCTCGGCCCAGTTTTCGGGCGGCTTCCCCGGCGGCGAGAAAGGATGCCCATCTCCCCGCCGAGCAGGTGCAGCGCCACATCTTTGACCGACCAGAGCGGGCAGGCGGTAGGGCGCTCCCAATCCCCCGGAGAAAGGCTCGACAACAGGGAAAGCAGGCCCTCGCGAAGTTCGGGAAATAATTCCAGGACCAGGATGGGTTCGGGGCGTTTCATCTCCACGCGCTCCTTTCCCCGAAAGCGAGGAGAGATTCTACCGGAAGAATCGAGGAAGAACCGGTGCGCAGTTGGCGCGCACCGGCCGGCGCACCCTTGAAGCCGGCGCCGGGAAGGACGCTGGGCAGCCTGCCGCGCGCGGATAGAGGAAGAAGGAGGTAGAGAAGGCAAGGAAGCAGCGAAACAAGGAGGCAGGGAGGGGAGCCACCCGGGTGTTTTTTGTAAGAGTGGATTCTAAAGCACTTTAAGTGCAGTGGATTTGTAAGAGTGAAATCCAAAGGAGTTGCGGGCGCGTTTTTTGTATCAGTGGATTGCAAAGGACTTACGGGAGCGGACATGATCGGGGCCCTCAGTTTGTCTAGCAGGTCGTTCATATTCGCCCTGCCCTGTCATTCCGCGGATCGGTGGATTTGCCGACCCGAGGAATCTGCTTTCCTGCGAAGGTCATGGGAATCACAAGCAGATTCCTCGGGCCGATCAAAAGCATCGGCCCACGGAAATGACCCAGCGCCACTTTTAGCGCGCTGTTGGACCGCAGGGAACGCGCGGAATCCCTCGCGCGTTCCGCAAACCCTACCGGGACACACAAACCGCGCCCCGCGATTTGCAATTCAGGCTAGCACATCAAGCAATGAGCGATTGCGCGTTTGGCGCATTTTTTTTAACTTGGGGAAAGGACATTCGAAAAGGTTGGCCGCGTCTCGAAGCTTGGGGACGAGGGCAACTGTGGTGTTCTGGCTTGCGCTGCGCGCCGGCGGAGGTTGCGCCCCAGTGACGCGTCTCTCTGCGTCCCCATGCGGGAGAGGGACAACCCTGAAAGCTCTTCGTTGTTGGAGGTAGTGAGTTAAGGCTGTTGAGGCGCAGAACTGGCGGAAGAATCAGAGTGCAAAGCGCGAGCAAGGCGAAGTCTCTAGTTCCACCTGGGACAGAAAAGCAGGTCGGGTCACTGAGTATTATAATTTCTTGACACGTCCACGTAAAGGAAAGATAATCCGCCCCAAGGCATGGGGACGGGTCAACCTGGTTGTGGATGCGAGGTCGCGAATCGCTGACAGACAGAAACTAAAGCCAAACCTCACGTGAGTGGGGGGCGGAAAGCCACGGGTCTCTAAGCGTCTAGATCCTAGCTGGGCTTAAAGATAGCCGAGTTGCCGCGAGTGGTGACGTGACAACCACTGCAGCGAACTCGGCTTTTCGCTTTTCAGGCAATCGACGCGGGGGTGGCGTCGGGTTCTCAGTTTCGAATTTGCCCGTGCCAGCGAGAAGCCTGAGCAGAAGCTCCTTTCAACGCCAGGGTTATCCAATGACCGGATCCCGTGCCGGGAGGTGCTTCGTGAAAGCGCGAAGGAGAGGCTTGGTTGCACTCGGAATGGTCATTTTATTCGGTTTGGTTGTTTTTGCCGGCCAACTCACCGAAGGCGAGAGACAAACCCTTAGGTTTAAACCTGCCATCGTCTACGTCCAGGCGGTCATAGAAGGAAGACCCGTCTGGAACTCGGAGTCCGGGCCGCGACAGTTTGATCCCATCCGACTGGCTTCCTCCGGCACCGGTTTCATCTTCCGCCCCGATGGCTACATCATCACGAACGGACATGTGGTGGCCCCGGTGATGGAAGCTCGCGAGGCTTTAATCCCCAGGCTGCGCCGGGCCGCACTCGAACGCGATATCTATCCTTACTACGAGCGCCAGTTCAGCAGGAGTCTGACGGCGAAAGAGAAGCGTCAGATCGATGAACAGATGGGGGTCTCGCTAGCGCTTCTCGACGTGAAATCGCAAACATTTGTCGCTCTTTCCAACTGGAAGTTTTTCCCGGCCGAAATCAAGAAATACAGCCCTCAGATTCCGACGGGGAAGGACGTGGCCATTCTGAAAATCGAAGGGACAAATCTTCCCACTATCCCGCTTGGAGATTCACAAAAGGCTCGGTTGCAAGACCCCATCTGGGCCGTGGGCTATCCTGGCGCCGCCGGGATCATGCACCCAATGCTGAGCCGCGAATCCGCGCTCGAACAAACAATCACCAACGGGCGGATATCCGCACTCAAGTACGACCTCAAAGGCACGCCCGTATTCCAGACTGACGCCGCCGTCACCCACGGTAATAGCGGCGGCCCGGCTGTCGGCCAGCATGGTGAAGTCATCGGGATCGTCACCTTTGGCAGCCTGGATGTGCAGACCGGCGGTGAAGTGGCCGGGCTAAATTTTATTTTGCCCATCAACACAGCAATGGAGTTTGTCCGCGAGACGGGAATCGCCCCCGAGGCCGGTCTGTTCAACCAGCTCTGGTTTGAGGCCTTGGATCTTTATGACGCGGGCAAGAACAGGAAGGCGATCGCGAAGTTTGATGAGGTCTTACGGATTGTGCCCAGCCAACCGGACGCACAACGCCTCCAAACACACGCGCAGGAGTTGCTATCTACCCGGACATCTGCGCAGGCGGTTCTGGAGGACTGGATGTGGTTGCTCTATACGCTGGCGGCGGCCGGAATCCTAGCGGTTGCAGGCGGCGTTTACATGCTTCGGCGCCGGGCCCCTGCGGTCGCAACGAGCCCTACCGGCGTCGCTACCCGCGTGGAAGCCGCCCCAACTGCGACGGCACCGGCTCCCGTACCGGCTGCGGCACGCGCCTTTGGGACGCTGCAATGCACGGTTGGGCCGCTCCAGGGCCGCCGATTTGAAATCACCAAGCAAGGCTTGTTAATTGGCCGCGATGCAGCCAAGTGCCAGATCGTGCTCAATGATGATGCTGTCTCCAAGGAGCATGCCTGGGTGGTACCGCTGGATGAAGGGGTGTTTGTCATTGACCGCGGCTCGGCGAATGGAGTCTTCATCAATTCCGTGGATTCCCCTCGGATTAGCAAAGTGCGCCTGCAAGACCGAGATCAGCTTCATCTGGGCAAAAAAGGAACGGCAGTGTTTACCTTTTTCACTCGCTAACCAGACTACGGCGGAAGCCAGAAACGGGAGGAGGCACCATGTCGAAGTTCTGCGCGAACGGACATCAGATGGAAGACTCCTGGGAAAGTTGTCCCTATTGCGCGAAGACCGGATTTGTCGGCGCCGAATACGGCAAGACGCGAATCGAATCGGACCTGCCACGCGAAGGAGCAGCGGCTACGGCCGCGGCGGGTGCGCGCAAGACGGTGCTGATCTCCGAGAAACACAAGGCGCCCGTCGTCGGCTGGTTCGTGGCGCTCAACGGCGAGCAAAAGGGCGAAGATTTCAGGATTCGCGAAGGCCAGAACATTCTGGGCTCCGCCGCTGAGTGCGAGATCGCCATCCGCGATAGCACCGTCTCCGCCAAGCACGCAAGCCTGCGCTACAAGGACGGCAAATTCATCCTCAGTGACCTTGACTCCACCAACGGCACGTTCTTAAACGATCGTCCGGAAGCGATCGCCCGCGAGGAGGTCAAAGACAACGACTTGATTCGACTAGGGGAAGTGAGCCTAAAGTTCAAGTGTCTCTGATCGGGTGATTGTGGGCTGCAGGAATGAAGATTCGACCGGGAATCGAGCTGGCCAACGTCACAGATACCGGCTGTGAGCGCGAAGAGAACGAAGACTACTTCTGCTACGTCGAACCGGAGAGCGACGAGCAATTCGCCAAGAAAGGCAGGCTTGCAGTTGTTGCCGATGGCATGGGAGGGCACGAAGGCGGGCAGGTGGCCAGCCGCCTTGCCGTGGAGGTCGTGCGAGACATTTACCTGGGGTCGCCAGCCGATCCACAAACAGCCCTGCTCGAGGCTTTCCAAGGCGCCCACGAGATCATTCGCCGCTGCGCCGCTGAGCGTCCCGAATTGCAAGGGATGGGTACGACGTGTACCGCCGTCGCCATATTTGACAACTATCTCTACTCTGCCCATGTAGGCGACAGCCGGTTGTATCGCATCCGCGGTTCGGCGATCACCCGCCTCACACAAGACCACTCGTATGTCCACCGGCTCGTCGCGGAAGGCATCCTTCACCTCGAAGAGGCGGAAAAGCATCCTGCTCGCCACATCCTTACCGCAGCGCTCGGCTCGGATTCCGCGTTGCAAGCCGAATTCCCTGAAACTCCGGTCAAGCTGGAGCCAGAAGACATTCTTTTGCTTTGCACCGATGGCTTGCATGGCGTGGTCACCGATGAAGAGATTCTCGCCGTGGGGACCCGCAGCAAGCCTGCCGAGGCCTGCCGCGAGCTGGTTCAACTCGCCAAGGACCGGGGAGCCCCGGACAACATTACCGTGCAGATTCTTTGGGTGGAGCCGCAGCTGATGGGCTCTGCTCGGCAACCGGCTTCGGCGGCGACGGGAAAGGGAGGGCAGTCATGATCGGAAGGCAGATCGCGAACTATCGCATTGTGGAGAAACTCGGTGAGGGAGGCATGGGCGTAGTCTACAAGGCGATGGATGAGAGTCTCGACCGCGCTGTCGCCATCAAGGCTCTCTCCTCCGAACTCTCTCACGACCCCCAGCTCGTTGAGCGCTTCCGTACCGAGGCAAAGGCCCAAGCCCACCTGAACCACACCAACATCGCCACCCTGTACAGTTTCCTAGTACAGGAAGGTGATTGCTTTATGGTGATGGAGTTTGTCGAAGGGGAGTCCTTCGACCAAATGATCCGTCGCCGAGGGCCCATTCCGCACCAGGAGGCAATCCCGCTATTCAAGCAGGCGCTCTTGGGGCTTGGCTTTGCGCACCGCATGGGAATCATCCATCGTGACATCAAGCCGGGCAACATGATGGTCAACCGCAACGGCATCGTCAAGGTGATGGACTTTGGGATCGCCAAGGTAATGGGCGGGCGCCGACTCACCCGCACCGGCACGCAGATGGGCACTGTCTACTACATGTCGCCCGAGCAGATTCGCGGCGCGACCCTCGATGTCCGGTCCGACATCTACACCCTCGGCGTAATGCTCTATGAGCTGCTGACCGCGCATCTCCCGTTTGAGGGAGAAAACGACTACCAGATCATGTCCGACCATGTGAACACCTCACCCCCGCCGCCGAGCCGCTTCTATCCTTACCTTCCCAAGGGCGTCGAAAATGCTGTCCTCAAGGCTCTGGAGAAAGACCCCAATGCTCGCTTTCAAAGCGTGGAAGAGTTCGGCGCCGCACTCGAGCATCCTGAAGCCTTGGCCGCCGGCACCCAGCAAGCTGTAATTCCCGCCGCAGGACTCCGCCCAACGGTGATTGAGAGCGGAGCCGCAACTGCACCGGCGTTTCGTCCTGGCACTGCTCCTCCGACGCCCGCACCGGCGACGCCAGGATTCGGAGAAGCAACCACCCCGCACGCAGGAGCCGCTGCAACCCCACCGCTACCGGCACCGGGACCCGGCTTTTGGACACCCGGCAAACTCATCGCCATAGGTGGCGGAGCGCTCGCTGTCCTGGTGATCGTGATTGTAGCTGTTGTCGCCCTTCAGCAGTCTCGGCCGCCTCGCACTGCGGGCGGAGGTGCAGGGGGTAGTACGGTAGCGATGGGCCCTTCGGGAGATTCGCCTCCGCCGCTAGCAGGACCGGAGCAGGGAGGAGGGCCTCCGGGAGATAGAGCCAAGAGTAACGAAAACGAGAACGGAAGCGGGACACCACTGCCCTCTCCGAACAAGATCCCAGGGCTAGGTCCCGTCCCCCCGGGCCCCGTTAAGCCAACGCCATCAGCGACCCCAATCCCACCAGCCGCGCGACCTGGACGGACCCCGCCGCAGAATGAACAGCCTCGGGCGCCTGCACCGGAGCGGCGGGTGGAACCGACCACCAGCTCCCAAGCAGTGGAAGTCAACCGCCTGCTGCAAAAAGCCGAGCAGGCATATCAATCCGGGAAGTTCCTGGACCCATCGGACAGCAGCGCGCTCTACTTCGCAAGGCAGGTGCGACTATTGGACCGAAATCACGGCGGGGCCGCCGACATAGAGAATCGTGTCTTTCAGGTGATGTTCAATCGCGCCCAGGCAGCGCGGCAGGGCCACAGTTTCGACGAAGCCTTAGACCAAGTGAACCGCTTGATTGCCCTCTTCCCTGAGCGGTCCGAGCTCTACTCCTTGAAGCAAGCCATCGTGAATGAGCAACAGCAATACGCGGAAGAACAGGAGCGATTGCGCAAAGAACAGGAGCGCCGGGCCATCGAGGCTCAATTTAAGAAGTTCACTTTCCGGCATCGGCACATGTACACCAAACCAGGAGACTATTTTCCCACCTTAGTGGCTTGGTGCGTTGGTGTGATGACCGTCCAGCCAGCGGGGACGGTCAGTTTCGATTGCGAAAGGACAGAGGACCAGTATCAAGGACAATGCCATCATGTTGTGTTCCCCCTGGGCTCAATCAACGCTTTGAGGGGGGGCGGTAGCTTGCATTTGTCGGTCAAAGGCCAGGGGAACTACGACTTCTTCGGCGAGAATGTGCAGGGAGCTTATGAGGCCATTGCTTCCTTCGTATCCCGGAAGAAATAGCTTAGCTCACTTGGATTTCTTTTCCGTCGGGCGACGCGGGCTGACGGGCAGACAGCACGAAGTCATGAGCAAGAGAGAAACACGCACATTCATCATTTCCCTCACACTCGTCCTCCCCTGCGCTGCGGTTACTCGAACTCCAATCAACGCTTCGATCGGCGGCTTTATCCCCAAGGTTTCCGTGGTCGCAGCGTCCCAAAAGCCGATACAGGAGCCCGCTACGGTCCCGCCTCACCGAACCCCTCCTGCGAACACAGAAGTGATTCCGACTGCTCGGGCTAGTGCTCTGGAAGTGTCACTGGTGCACTCTCCGCTTGCGGTGGCTAAGACGGACGGGCAACTTGGCTGGCTTGCGTCGGAGCCAAAGTACAAGACTGCGCAGGGAACTCCAAGGCGCCACCTCGGAGTGGACTTCAAAGCTCGCTATCGTGAGCCGGTGTACGCCATGGCGGATGGCGAGGTCGTTTATCGCCGCACCGATGTCACCAACTTCGGCGGGGATGGCATGCCAGGGGGCGCAGTTGTGATCAAGCACCGCTTGCCGGAAGGCAAGACCTTCTATGCTCTCTACGGTCATTTGGAACAGCCAACTCGGGCCGAAAAGGTTGCCGCAGGTCAGGTTATCGGCAGGATCGGTCATTATTATCTCGTATCCAGCGGACAGTTATTGGATAAGCCGTGTCTCCACATCGGCGTTTTTGTGGGCCAAGCGCCGCCATCGAATCCATTCCTGGCATTCATCGATCCCGCGGCACCTCATTCCCGGTGGGTCGATCCATTGACGCTCATCTCTGGAGCGAAGCGCGAGTGAGTGTCGCAGTTGGCTTCGCGGATTTCTCAGGTCTGAACTTTGAACGCGAGTTCGTTACAAAGGCGGAGGCATAATGAACTGCCCCAATTGTGGTAGAGAGACACAACCCACTTTTTTCTGTCATGCCTGCGACGTCTATCTGGCTGACCCAGCCGTGGGCGAAAGAGCCGGAGTCGCGCGAAGGCTGGCGGCACAGTTCCTAGACTGGATTGCGGTCTGGGTGGTCTTGCTCGCCATTATCCTGATATCAGGTTTGGTAGGGGGAGCGAGCAATTCGCCGGGGTTGTCCGTGGGCACCTTCTTTTGGGCCTTTATCGGTTACATCGTGTTTGCCTTCTGGTTTCTGGCTCAGGGCAAAACCCCGGGGAAGTGGCTCGTCGGGATTCGAGCGGCCCGGAAGAGCGACGGGGCCATACCCGGACTGGGCCGCATGCTGGTACGCGAAACCTTCGGGAAGTTCGTGAGCGGATTCTTTCTCGGCTTGGGGTACTTCTGGGCCATCTGGGACCCCAATACTCAGACCTGGCACGACAAGATCGCAGGGACTCTCGTTGTTCGCCAAAGACAAGGCGTGGTTCCGGTGACCGCGCGCAGTGCCGCAACTCCCCTCGCTGTCCAGGGCGCCGCCGCTCCCGCAGCGATACAAGCGCAGCTACCGTCACCGGTTCATGCTCCAGCGCGGCTCGCTCCGGCCGCGGCTCCGCCGGCTGCAACCGCGATTCAGGCCGCGGCCGCCCCTGCGCTTGCGCCTTCCTACGGCAATCTGCAATGTACGGTCGGACCTCTTGCCGGGCGTCGCTTTGAGGTCACCCGCCAGGGCCTGCTCATCGGGCGCGACCCTGCGAAATGCCAGATCGTTGTGCCCGACGACGCAGTCTCCCGAGAGCACGCCTGGGTAGTAGCCACCGATGAGGGAGTGGTGGTCATCGACCGCGGCTCGAGCAACGGCACCTATGTAAACTCCGTTGAAGCAGGCGCGATCAGCAAGGTTCGCCTGCAAGACGGCGATCGCGTGTTCATTGGCCTGCGCAGCGCAATCTTTACTTACTCCCGAGATTGAGCGATGTCACATCGAGCGCGACTGGAACGCCTGAGTAGGAGTTGTTTGATGCACCGCGCTGTTGCGTCAGTGATTGTTTTGTGGGCGGTGGCAGGAACAGTCGCAGCGCAACTTCCGTGGAAATTGCCGCCGCCAGTACTGACTCGAATAGACCCCCCTTCAGCGGCTCCAGGAGCCACGATTGATGTCTACGGAAAGAATCTGAACCCTCAGGCTTTCGTTGGACCGCGCGTCGTATTCGAGACTCGTCCAACATTCAGCAGTCAATCGGCGCGCGCAATTAGCAACACGCAGCTGAGGGTCGTCGTTCCTCTGGGCAGTGGAACCATTCAAGTGCATGTGGAAACGGCTGGGGGCAACAGCAACACAATGACATTCATGTACAAAACGCCGACCATAGCCAGTCTATCTCCGGCCTCTGGAGGAAGGGATCAGGTCGTTACCATTATTGGGCAGGATTTCGGCGTCAAGCAGGCGCTTGACTCCAGCAGTTTCATCAAATTCGGTGATTCTCTGTCTGAACCGGTTCAATGGGACGACCAGAGGATTGTTGTGAAAGCGCCGATGGACTTCGGCACCGGAACGAATACCAACATACTCCTCGGGCTACTCGGGTGCGCCGAAGGATATGGTACGACAACTGAGGCGGCCAATCTGATTCTGGACCTTTCCCTGCCTGGCTGCAACGATCTCTTTATTAGTCTCGTCAAAATCTATCAACTGGTAAAAAGGCCGGGCTTTCTCGAGAGGCAAGTGCAAGTTGTTGTCCGCACGGCGGCGGGAACCAGCAACCAACGAACCTTTACGTATAGAGTTCAAGCGGAGATTTCAGGCACCGTTCACGCGCTGGTGGGCGGCTGGAAAGGCGGAATGGGGGGACGGCCCGCATACCTGTCGATCCGTCAAACCGAGCATGGCCTATCGGGCACCATGGTGTCCCCGTGGAATCGGTACGTAGTGGAGGAGGATCTGGATGTTGAGACCAGGAGTGGCGGCGAGGTCCTTATGCGTGGATCTACCTACCGTGTTCTGACCGGAAGCATTTTGGGCGGCTTCGGCACTGTTTATCCGCTGGACATCTTCAAGGGGCAGGTCACAGGCGATGTCGTAAGCGGAAGCTTTCAAGACACAGAAGGCAAGATGGGGAATTGGTCGGTCACGCGGACCGACGTTTCGCGGCAAGCGGACACTTGGCATGCAGCGGGTGACTGCTACAGTGGCGTTTGGTGGGAGACGCCGACCAATAATTACTCTTGGTTATTTCGATTGCAAGGCAACTCCTTGCAGATCAACCGCACAGATGGATACGTGTCTGGCAGCTTCGGCAGGACGACGGAAGGCTGGCGCGGAACACTCTACTGGGATCTTGGCGTACAGTGGAACGACGTGGTCCTGTATGTAGCAGATCCGGGCTGCCGCCGGATTGAGACAAACCAGCGCTGGACCTACGTGCGATCCCTAGCCCCACCTAGCTCCTCACCCGGGGGGCAGCAAAGCGCACCTTTGGATTGTCCCCCGATTTCCACGAACCCCGTGGTGCCCAACGCTCATGTAGGTGAGTTTTGCCACGGAACTCTCGTCATCGAATTGCCGGACAAGAAGCTCATCCACGCCGTGCCGCCCAAGCAGCCGACCCACACACATGCAGGTGTAGACCTTGCTGCGCCCTGTGGCAGCCCTGTTTATCCGCTGACGGACGGTCTCGTCGTCGACGTTGTTGACAGCAAGGAAGACCGCCAATGGGGCTACCTGGGTTACATGGTAAGGCTGAAGCATGGGACGGTAAGTGGCGTCGAACGGAAGGAAACTTTCACCATCTACCTGCACTTGAAGAGTCCGCCGACGGTCAAGCGTGGTGAACTCGTTCTGGCTGGCCAGATGCTGGGGAGGGTGGGCGATACGGGCCACGCACAGGGGTGTCACACCCATTTTGAAATTCGACACTTCCGCGGGCAACTGTTCGACGACGCCAACTGGAATAACATCTATGGGAAAGGAAATCAGACGAGCAGCCCACTGTTCCAGAAGAATTGGGAGGACCCCCAAAAGTTTCTCAACGACCCTGCCTTCTTATCTTCTCATTCGCAGCCCGTAACCGTAACGTTCGGCCGGATGGTAGATATGCCCAGCCTTCCCGTACCGTTCTACGACCGCGGAGCCTGCCCATTTGAGGGATGCACCTATCGGCAGTGGAAGGCTACAGCTGACATCTTGGTTCACCAAGACCACAGTGGGGGATCGCCTGTCACGTTCACAGTAGGAAAGGGCGAATGGGTCACGGGGCTGACAGGAGTCGTAGTTATAACGAACCCCGGCAAAATTCGCATCCTAAGACACATAAGGTTTGGAACTACTGCCGTTTATGGCCAGACAGGCGAAATCCTCTCCGCTTTGACCAACGAGGGTGAGGGTTTTTACAAGGGTTGGTTTAAAGGCAAGCTGATATCAGGTCTTGGTTCGGAATGGGCTTCTACAGGTAGGAATGCCTGTGCTGGAGCAAAACCGGCGGGCTGCACTATAGGACTGGAGTTGAAATCCGTCGATCAATTGGCAGGGGAATTCCTGGAGCGTGCAAAATCCACCTGGTGGGTGCAAATCAGGAACAGCCGCGGCCAGACTGGCTGGACGGATCAGTCGGACAAGTTTGACAACATGGACTCCCTAGCACAAAGCTCCAGCCAGATGCCCGACGCAATAAAAGCGATTCTCGATCGCAGCTATCGCGGCTGGACACCGCCTCAGAGTTCCAACTACGACATCGCGACCTGCAAACAACCCAATCCCGGTTTCAAGTACTGGTTCGTGTGGGGTGACTTCAACGGAGACGGTAAGCTCGACTACGCTGCAGAGATAGCCAACGGGACTGCCACGTACGTCATTGTCTTCATGGCCAGCGGCTACAGTTTCCAGCCCGCTGTTGTAGAAAGGTTTGCGAATAGCACGCGTGGATGGGCCGTACTGGGTGTCGCCCCAAAGGGCGCAAAGCTTCCTGACCTGCAGCCAACTGCTGACGGAGGATTCGTCGCACGCGAACGAATGATCCAAGCGGACGCACTATTGGGCATTGGTTGCGAAACATCGGCGGTCGCCTACATCTACTCGAACTCGGGCTTCAAGCGGATGTTTATTAAGGATTAACTTAATGACGCGGCTGAAAAATACTTCGCCTGCAACATAGCGGTCGTACACTTATCGGCCCGCGCAGAGCCGTCTTCGTCCATTCCCGGGGTTAGGTCCCCGAATTCGCGAAGATGGACTTACTGTTGGGGCGGGGGCACAGGCAAGGCGCAGGCCTGGTTCAGGAGCATCTGCGTTGCGGTGGGATGCGACCAGTTTGGTTAGCCGGGGCGGAGGAAGAAGTAGAGGGACATGGCCAAACCGAGGAAGATCACCAACTGCCGCACGCGTCTGGGGTCCATTTTCTGCGCGAAGTAAGCGCCGCCGTAGCCGCCCAGCGAGGCGCCCACCAGCATCAGCAGCGCCTGCGGCCAGACGATCACCTTGGCCAGGATAAAGGCGATGATGGCCACGCCGTTGGCCACGGTCACCAGCAGCGTCCTCATGCCGTTCATGGCGTGGATATTCTGCACGCCCATCAGCGCCAGCATGGCCAGCACCAGGATGCCCACGCCGGCGCCAAAAAACCCGATGTACACGGCGATCAGCAGTTGCAGGAGCACACCGCCCGCCGTCGCCAGGCGGGTCGAGCCCGTCAGGCGAACGCTGTGCCCGCGAATCCACGCCGAGGCCTTTGCGCTCGCGGCGAACAGCAGCGTGGCGACCAGCAGAAGCCACGGCACCAGGCGCATGAAGGTGGTCTGAGGGGTGCGCAGCAGCAGACCCGCTCCCAGCAAGCCGCCGAGCAGGCTCGCGGCAACCAACGGCGCAAGCAGCTTGCGGATCTCGCCCGTCAGTTCGCGGCGATACGCGCCGGTACTGGCCAGCGTGCCCGGCCAGAGCGCGGCCGTATTGGTGGCATTGGCGTTGATGGGCGGCATGGCGGTGAACAGCAGCGCCGGAAACGAAATGAAGCTGCCGCCGCCCGCCACAGCGTTGAGCGCGCCGGCCACGAGCGCCGCCACAAAGAGAAACACAGCCTGAGCAAGCGACACCAGAGACGACCTCAGCGGGCGGATTGTAGCAGGTTGCAGGGGCAGCGCCGGCGCGTTGGCAGGGTGGCGCGGGCTAGACAGGCCCGCCCGACTGAGCCGACTATGCGGCGGCTCACAATCGGTCCCTTGTGTTAGGATAATTCCTGCGAGACAGGCCCGTAGCTCAGTTGGTTAGAGCGCTACCTTGACACGGTAGAGGTCTGCGGTTCGAGCCCGCACGGGCCTACCATTTTCCCCAGTATGGCTTGCCTTTACATTCTCCAGAGTCAAAGCACAGGGCGAGACTACGTGGGTTCAACCAACGATCTGCCCCGGCGGCTCTCTGAGCACGCTCGTGCGCATTCACCGGCCACACGAGGCAGCCGTCCGTGGACGTTGGTGTATCAGGAATCTTTTCCCACCCTGCTGGAGGCTCGTCGAAGAGAGCGTGAGATCAAAAGTTGGAAATCCTCAAAGCGGGTTGCCAGCCTCGTCTCCGGCTCTCATGGTTAGAGCGGGCCGCCTTGGCCGGCCAAGTCTGCGGTTCGAGCCCGCCCCGATTGAATCGGGGCAGGCACGGGCCTACCATCCAACCTATTGAAACCGCCGAACCCGTTGACCTTCCCCTTTTTTTGGGTCCACTCATAATGTGACTGCCGGCGGTTGGTTCCCCTGCTGTGCCTCCTAGTGGGAGAGAGGCGGCTTGGTCGCGGGGAGAAGCGAGCCACGGCGGCGCAGGCCGCCGCGTGGCATGCAGCACCGTGGGCGTGGTAGGATGCCGCCGCTCGGTGCGGACTCGTCCCGAGAGCAGCAATGAGCTTTAGGAAGTTGCGCATCGACTTCTGCGCCAAAAGGCATCGGAGGAGGATCACATGCGCATAAAGAAGGATGCGGCCTTTGCCATCGGCATTCTGTTGGCTTTGACGTGGGTGGGAGCAATGCAGGGGCAAGCTCCCCCTGGCCCGCCCAAGCCGGGGCCGGAACACCAGAAGCTCGCCTACTTTGCCGGCAAATGGGCGTCCGAGGGAGACATGAAGCCGAGCTCATTCGGCCCGGGAGGAAAGTTCACGTTCACGGAGACCTGCGAGTGGTTCGCCGGCGGCTTCGCACTCGTGTGTCGTTCTGACGGGAAGATGCCGGAAGGCACCGTCAAGGCACTCAGCGTCATGGGCTATGACCCTGGAGAGAAGACCTATATCTATTTCGAGACGAACAGCTTCGGGGAGAATATTTTTTCTCGCGGTACGGTCGAAGGCGACACGTGGAGCTGGGCAAACGAAAGCAAAATGAACGGCAAACCCGTCCGGGCGCGATTCACGCTGAAGCAGGTGTCAGCCGATTCGGCCACCTATAGGTTTGAAATGGCCACTGGCGATGAACCCCTGAAGCTGATCATGGAAGGCAAGCAAACGCGCATAAAGTGACCGCCGCTTATACGCCGGCTCATTCAAAGTCAGTCTGTACCAAAATTGTTCGAGACCGTTGAAAAAGTGGAGAATGGAAGCAGTCTTCAGGGCCGGGCGGAGTGCCGGCCGCGGTGACGGGTCAGTAGCCGTGATCGGTGAGGCGCACTTTGCCGCGGAAGGTCCGGTGGACATAGGTGCTGTAAATGACGACGGCGGCCATCCCGACGAGATTGACGATGAGCGAATAGCGGAGAGCCAGGGGCGAGGAGGCGGAGTTATAAATCGTCAGGCTGTAAGCGGGGTCGAGCGCCGAGGTCAGCAGGTTGGGATAAACGCTGAGCGCCGCCGAACCCATCAGGCCAGCGATGGTCAACGTCGAGGAGCGAAACGCGCCACGTTCACGGCCGGCGCGGCCGCAGAAGTAGCCGCTCACAAGCCCTGCTGCCGCCAGCAACGGAAATCCCCATCCCCACGGGTGCTCGCGAAAACCGGTCGTCAGGGCCGGCCGAACCCGGAACGTGGCTAGAGTGGTGACCCCAACCAGAATCGCCACGCCCCACCAGAGGCGCCGCGACCAATCCTGAACCCTCAGCTGTAAACTTCCTTCCGTCTTTACCCGCAAGTAGGTTGCGCCGTGCCAGGCCAGCACCACCAGGCTCAACGCTCCCGTCAGGAGCGAGTAAGGGTTCAGCAGTAGAGCGAATGTGCCCTTGAAGTAGCCGTCTGCACCGATGGGCAGGCCGCGAAGTACATTGCCCATCGCCACCCCCAACAGCAGCGACAGCAGAGCGCTGCCGAACCAGAAGCCGGTGTCCCACAGGCTGCGCCAGAGAGGATGGTCCACCAGGCCGCGGAGTTCGATGGAGACACCGCGGAGAATCAGCAGCCAGAGCACCAGCATCAGCGCCAGATAGAACCCGCTGAACCCGGATGCGTACACGCGCGGAAAGGAAACCATCATCATCCCACCGGCAGCAAGCAGCCATACCTCGTTGCCGTTCCAGACCGGGCCGATGGAGTGGAGCGCGATGCGACGCTCTTGCTGGGTGCGCGCAACCCAGAGATGCAGCGCGCCGACGCCCAGGTCATAGCCGTCCAGGATGGCATAAGCCGTGAGCATGGCCGTCAACACCCAGAACCAGATCACGTTCATGCGTGACCCCCGGCGAGCTCAGGACCTTCCTGCGGACCCTGAAGAATCATCCTGCCCGCAAGGATCACAAACAGTAGACTGAGCACGGTGTAAATCCCGGCAAAGCCCAGCGTGGTGAAAACCACCTCGCCCGCGGCCACGTTGGCAGAAGTCCCTTCGGAGGTGCGCATCAAACCGTACACGAGCCAGGGTTGCCGCCCGACCTCGGTGACCAGCCAGCCGGCTTGATTGGCGATGTAGGGAAACGGCAGGGCACACATCAAGGTCCACAGGAACCAGCGGCGGGTGAACAGCCGTTGTCGCCACAGTAGAAACAGTCCGACCAGCATCTGGGCGATGAAAAGGGTCCCCAGGCCCACCATGATGTGATAGCCGTAATAGGTCAGCTCGACCGGCGGCCACAGCTCTTGCGGATAGCTGTTCAATCCAATCACTTCGGCGCGGAAGTCGCCGTAGGCGAGGTAGCTGAGGAACTTGGGAACGTAGATCGGGTCGATCAGCTTGTGTTCTTTCGTATCGGGCATGCCGATGATGGCCAACGGCGCGCCCTTGCGCGTTTCAAACAGCCCTTCCATGCTCGCCAGCTTGGTGGGTTGATAGCGCGCGACGTTTTCCCCGTTCAAAGTCCCCGTCGGATAAAGTTGCGTGACCGAGAGAAGGGCGCCGGCAATGACGCCCATTTTCAGGGAAAGTCGCGCGAAGTCAGGATGGCGCCCGGAAAGAAGATAGAACGCGCCCACGGCGGCCATCACATACGCTGCGGTGAGCAGCGCGCCGTTGATGGTGTGCGCGTATTGCCATCCGGCATACGGATTCAGCAGGACCGCCCAGAAAGAAGTCAGATGGATGCTTCCGTCAGGGTTCACCGCATAGCCCACGGGATGCTGCATCCACGCATCCGCAGCCACGATGAAATAGCCGGAAAGCAGCGAGCCCACCGCCACGCCGATGCCCGAGAGCCAGTGGACTACGGGTTTGACGCGCCCCTCGCCAAACAGGAACAAACCCAGGAAAGCAGATTCCAGGAAGAACGAATAAACGCCTTCGATGGGGAGAGTCTGGCCAAACACGCCCCCGCCAAAGCCTGAGAAGCGGCTCCAGTTCGTGCCAAACTCGAATTCCAGTGGAATGCCAGTGACCACACCGAAGGCAAAGTTGAGAGCGAAGATCTTGCCCCAGAAGCGCGCTGCATGGCCGTAGCGCGGAGCTCCGGTGCGCAGCCGCAGCGAGGACAGCAACGCGATAAAAACCCCCAGACCCATGGTGAGGATGGGGAACAAATAATGGAACATCACCGTGAGAGCGAACTGCACCCGATGGGCAAGGACAGGATCGGTCATCGTTCAACCATTCTAACGGCAAGCGCCAAACGGCGTTTATCAGATTCGCCGGCGGGTGATTTCCAAACGTCCGCTGGAGAGTTCGCGGCCCGCGGTCACCGTTACAGGGTGGTGTCCTCGATTGCCACTGCGTCCAACCTTGAACAGCCCTACTTCAGGAGTACCGCCCTCTAGACCCACGTCAACGGTGTTCTCTCAGGCCAAAAGGTTTCGCTTTCCGGCGCTTCTCTCTCCAAGGCCGCGGTCATTTCGGGCCGCTGTCCTTGAAGGTGACGAGGAAAAAGCGGGACGTGGGGCGCGGGCCCACGTTCACGAAAGTTGCCGCAGCGCCGGCGTTGAGCCAGAGTGCTTCGCCGGACTGCAGCTTCTTTGCCGGCTGGCCGGGAGTTTCCACACTCAGTTCGGACTGGTCGAGCACGCCGAGGAGCCGTGCGGGCCGTGTATCCGCGCCGGCAATTCTGAAAATGGCGGAAACCTCGCCCGTCTGCACGGCAACCTCGTCGGTTTCGAGGACGAGCGTCGTGGCGGCACCGAGCGGGCTTGCAGTCGTCTGCGGACAATCCAGCGGGCTATCGGCGATGACTTTCACGCAACGATTGCGCGCGGCCCCCTGCGTGCGGAGCAGTTCGATGGTGAAGTTGCGGAACGGCGTGTCGGTCTCCGTGCGGGCAACGTGAGAGAAGCCGCCCTTGGAGTAGCTGATCTGCCCGTCGGCGAGCTTGACGTGAGTCTCGGGTTTTCCAGAAACGGCGTTGATGAAGTCGGCCGAGCCGACCGCAATCCCAAAATAGGGAAGGGCGTGATTGTGCAGCAGCGTCGCCTGGTGACCCGCGATCTGGAAGGCCCATACGCGCGCGTACTCATTTTCGAACAGCAGATGGTGATTCGGCTCGTCTTTGAGCGCGACGGGAGCCGTCGCAGGCGCCTGGGCGCCGACGGCAAAGGCAAAAAGCAGAACCGCCGAGAAGAGCATTGCTTTCATGGCATCGCCTCCACGCGGAAGTGTTGAGGCGGAAGCTACGCCACCTGGCCGCAAGTGTCAACGCCGGAGCAGCATTTCGAGGTCTTCAGGACGCAGATCGGGGTCGCACAAGATGAGCGGCAATCGCTCGCCTACCATCAGGCAATCACTGCGCAATGGCATAGCGAACGTTCATGCCCTCCGCGTTATGGAACGAGACATGGCAGTGAAGAAGCCAGATCCCGACATTGTCCGGGACCATGTCCGCCGTCACCATCTGCATGGGAGCGAGGGAGGTGACGTCGGTGCGCATATGGCCGATGAGAACGGTGTTGCCATGCCAGTGCGGCGTGTGGAAGTCGAAATCGTTGATCCCGGAGAAGACATACCAACGGACGTGTTCGCCTTTGCGCATGGTCAGCGCCTTGAGCGGCATACTGCCGTGCGCGAATCCGTTGATCGAGAACGTCACAAAGTAGGGGTAAACAACGGTCGCGCTCGTGCTCGTGAGCGGCGTGGGGAGCGGCTGATCCTTCGCGAGCGTCGGCAGGTTGCGGTCGACGTACCAGCTATCCTCTTCGTGGAACTGCGCGAACCAGACGACAAACTCCCGATCGACACCCTTCGGCGAGCCATCGGGCTTCGCTTGCCCGCGCCCGGTGATGATCATCGGCCCCATCAATCCGGTGTTGGGATCACGGTATTCGTTGGTGTGCGAGTGATACATCCACAGCACGGAGTTGAAGTCGCCGGGGCCAGGACCGGCCCGCTCGGGCACTTGCCAGACGTACACATGCGTGCCACCCGGCGGCACGGCATCGTCCGCTTTGTCGGCGCCCGAGGTTCCGTCATCGTAGGGAGCGCCCTCGGAGTCCTTGTTGTAGAAGACGCCGTGGGGATGGATGGAATAGGGTTTGTGGCCGTTGTTGCGGAAGACGACCCGGATGGTGTCGCCCACTTCGGCGCGGATAACCGGTCCAAGCAAGCCCAGATGCGCCCACGCTGCGGGCCGGGGCTTCAGCGTCCGGAAGGTGTTGTCGGCGTACTCCCGGTACAACGCTTTTACGTAGGACGTGGAGACCGGCTTCTCGACGGGTTTCGCGTCCGGGCCCGCGCCGCCCTTGAATGAGCCCATGGCCTTGAAAGGCTGGCCAGTGATGCCGTCAATGCCTCCGGCGACGTAGTCCCACGTCACCTCATCGGCAGCCAGGTAGTAAGTGCGCGTGCGTCCCGCAGAAACTTTCCGCGCACTCTTTGACTTGGCCGTGCCACCGCCTTGCGCGGCGGCGGTGCCGCCGCACAGTAATGTTCCAAGGATGAGAAGAAACAGGGGTCCCCTAAAACACCTCGCCATGGTTATCCTCCTCGTTGCGCTGTGTCCGGTACGATACCGCTGACGTCCTGCGCATACAAGGCTGCCTCCCAGTTTTTAGAACCCGAAACTAATCACTCGGCGAGGAGCCAATCAGGCTTTGCCGATGGTGAAAGCCAGGGTGAGCAGGGTTTTTTGTTCGAGCTCGTGGGCTTTGGCCGACCCGGTGGCGGGGCTGGCGCTCGCCGAGCGCTTCACCGAGCGCACCGGGCGGCCGCCGGCGATGCGTTCCAGGCGCGGCAGAACGTAGGACAGCGCGCCCATGTTGGCAGGCTCTTCCTGCACCCACACAATCTCGCCGGCGGCGCGCTGCCGATCGAGTTCCGCGGCGAGCTCCTCCTCGGGGAAGGGATAGAACTGCTCGAGGAAGACGATGGCGGTGGCGACGTCCTTGCGCTGTTTGCGCTGGCGGCGCAATTCGTGGCCAATCTTGCCGCTGCACACCAAAACGCGGCGGGCCAATTTAATCTCCGTCTCCGGAACCACGGTCAGAAAGCGCGGGCGAGTGAGATCATCAAGAGGCGACGCCGCGTCAGGATGCCGCAGCATGCTCTTGGGGGTGAACACCACGAGCGGCTTGCGCCATGGCCGCAAGGCTTGCCGGCGCAGGAGATGAAAATATTGCGCCGCGGTGGAGGGCTGGCAGACCTGGAGGTTGTCTTCGGCAGCGAGTTGCAGGTAGCGCTCGACGCGCGCGCTGGAGTGCTCGGGCCCCTGGCCCTCGTAGCCGTGCGGCAGCAGCAGAACCACGCCCGAGGGCAGGTCCCACTTATCCTCGCCCGCGCTGATGAACTGGTCGATGATCACCTGCGCGCCGTTGGCAAAGTCGCCGAACTGCGCTTCCCAGAGCACCAGCGCCTCGGGATAATCGCGGCTATAGCCGTACTCGAAGCCGAGCACGCCTGCCTCGGAGAGCGTGGAGTTGTAGATTTCGCAACGCGCCTGGTCCGCGGCGAGGTGTTCGAGCGGGACGTATTCCTCTTCCGTTTCGATGTCCACGAGCAGCGCATGGCGCTGGTTAAACGTGCCGCGGCGCGTGTCCTGGCCGCTCAGCCGCACGGGAGTGCCCTGGCGCAGCAGCGTGCCGAACGCCAGCGCTTCGGCCATGCCGAAGTCCACCGGCCGTGTGCCGCGACCCATCTCGGCGCGCTGCTCGAGCAGCTTCTTCACCTTGGGGTGGATGGCGAAGCCCTGGGGATAGCGAGTCAACGCCGCAGAGGTCTCGCCCAACTCTTTGCGGGCTACTCCGGTATCCACCTCGTAGGCGGGGTCGTAGCGGCCGCGCTTATAAGCCGACCAGTACGCCGGCAACTCGCGCAGCACGGGGTTCTTCTGCATCGCGGCGGCGTCTTTCTGCGCCGCTTCGAACTCGCCGCGAACCTGCGCGACGCCGGCGGAGGCGTCGGCGCCGATCCGCTGGGCATACAACTGCCAGAGCGGAGGGTGGTCTTTGATCTTGCGGTAGAGCCGCGGCTGGGTGATGGTGGGGTCGTCCACTTCACTGTGGCCGTGCCGGCGGTAGCCGATCAAGTCCACAACGACGTCGCTCGCGAAGGCGTAGCGGTATTCGAGGGCGAGTTGCGCCACACGCACCACCGCGTCGGGCTCCTCGGCATTGACGTGGAAGATGGGGACGGGCTGGCGCTTGGCGAGATCCGAGGCGAAGCGCGACGAGTGCAGCTCAGCAGGGCGCGTGGTGAAGCCGATCAAATTGTTCACGATGACGTGCAGCGCGCCGCCCACCGAATAACCCCTCAGGTCCGCCAGGTTCAGCGTTTCCGCCCAGATGCCCTGGCCGGCAAAGGCGGCGTCGCCGTGCAGCACGATCGGCAACACCTCGGCCGCGCCGTTTTCTCCGCGGCGCGCCTGCTTGGCGCGCGCCCGGCCCAGCGCCACCGGGTCCACGGCTTCGAGATGACTGGGATTGGAGACCAGGTGGATATGCAGCTTGCGGGCAGCTCGCGTGCGGTATTCGCCGGTAGCGCCGACGTGGTACTTCACGTCGCCCGCGCCCAGAACGCTTCGCGGGTCAACGTCCTCGAACCCGGCGAAGACATCGCCGGCAGGCTTGCCCGCGATGTGCACCATGACGTTGAGCCGGCCGCGGTGGCTCATGGCCAGTACCACTTCGACGGCGCCGTAGCCCGCGGCTCCTTCCAGAACCTGGTCAAGCAGCGGGATCAGCGCGGCCATGCCCTCGAGGGAAAAACGCTTGGTGCCGAGATAGCGTGCTTGCAAGCCCTGCTCGAAGAGTTCGGTGCGAATCAAGCGGTCGAGGATGCGCGACTGATCGGGCCGCGGCGGGGCAGCCTCCAAGCGCTCGGCAATCCAGCGGCGGCGTTCCGGGTCGAGCAGGTGCATGAACTCGGCGCCGATGGGGCCACAGTAACAGCGCCGCGCCTGTTCGGCGGCCTCGCCAGCCAGCTCAAGTTCGGGATGCCGCTGCGGAGGGAAGAAGCCCAGCGGGTCGAGCTCAGCCTCGAGATAGCCCCAGCGCCGAAACGCGTCGAAGACTCGCTCGCGGTCCACGCTCGTCGGTTGCGTCACTTGCCGGCGCTCAGATGCTTGAGTGGGTCGGGCCATAAAAAGAGAGGACTGGCCTGCTTGCGGCGCGCCCTTCGCTCCGGGCGGCTCGCTAAGCGCCGGCAATCATGCGGCGCTGATACTCGCCGTAATCAGGAACCAGGCGCTGGTACTCGCTGACCATCAGCGGCGACGAAATCATGAAGTCGGCGGAGGAGCGATTGCAGGCCACGGGAACGTTCCAGACCACGGCAATGCGCAACAGCGCCTTGACATCCGGATCATGGGGCTGCGGCTCGAGCGGGTCCCAGAAAAAGATGACGAAATCGATATCCTGCTGGACAATCTTGGCCCCAATCTGCAGGTCTCCACCCAACGGGCCGCTCTCGAGCAGTTGGATGTCCAGACCCAGCTCCTGCTGGAGCACGCGCCCGGTGGTTCCCGTGGCATAGAGCGTGTGCCGCGTGAGCACATCCTTGTTGTACTTGACCCACTCGAACAGATCACGCTTCTTGTGGTCGTGAGCTACCAGAGCGATTTTCTTCTTGGGCCTCATGGCCAACTGCGTTTGCTTCATCGGCAACTCCTTCCCCGCGGAGATCGCGGACGCCGCGCGTAACCAGGGAATTGCGGAGCCTTTTGGCATTCTGTCCGATGCCAGCGCCTTTAGCAAGCGACTCGCCGGGAGGCGACGCGCGGGATTCTCCCCAGCCAAATTGGACGTTGCGTGAAGTCCCGCCGGGCCTCTCTAATTGTGCGCAGAGGAAACATGGTCCGCCTCGTGCCAACTGAGAGGAAGGAGTCGGTCGAACAGGCCCGCATACTTTTCCTAGAATACGCAGCGGCGCTGGGCATTGACCTCTCCTTCCAGGAGTTCGACCGCGAGCTCGCGGAACTCCCCGGCGATTACGCACCGCCCCACGGCCGCCTTCTGCTCGCCTTCTGCAGCAGCGACCTTGCCGGCTGCGGCGCGCTGCGCAAGCTCGCCCCGGGCGTCTGCGAGATGAAGCGGCTCTACGTGCGTCCGGCATTTCGCGGAAAAGGCATCGGCCGGGCGGTAGCCGTGGCGCTGATTGACGCCGCGCGGGAAATCGGCTACGCGCGCATGCGCCTGGACACTCTGCCGTCGATGGGCGAAGCCGCGGCGCTCTACCGCTCGCTGGGCTTTCGCGAGATCCAGCCTTACCGCTACAACCCTGTCCCCGGCGCGCTGTTCATGGAACTCGAGCTCACCAGCAGCGTTCATGGGTAGGGGCGCCCGCCGCGGCGGACGCCCTTAGGCGAGCCGCGTGCCGACAAGTCGGAATCGGGTTGAACGCAGGCGGTATTTCCTTTATGGTATTCGCTCGAATCTACCGACCGGCCGCGGCGACGGTTCACCGCAAACGGTGCATGTCGCAGGGCGCGCTCTGAACAGTTCTCCGGCAACGGAGCCCAACGTGAAAAAGAAGATTCGAGCAGTGCAATACGGCGTCGGACCTATCGGCGCCGCCATCCTGCGGCTGATGCGCGAAAAGCAGGCCATCGAGATCATCGGGGCGATTGACACCGACCCCGCCAAGGCCGGCCGCGACCTGGGCGAACTGGCCGGCGCCGCGGACGCGCCGTGGGGCGTGGAGGTTTCCGTCGATGCGGCCAAAGTGCTGGGCAAATCGGCAGACGTGGTGATCCATTCCACCTCGTCCTACCTGTCCGACGTCGCCGAGCAGTTGCTGGAATGCCTGGCGGCGGAATCGTGCGTGATCTCCACCTGCGAGGAGCTGGCCTACCCGTTCCGCAAATATCCCGAGCTGGCCGCCAAGCTGGACGCGGAAGCCAAATCCTGGGGCGTGGCGCTGGTGGGCACGGGCGTCAACCCCGGGTTTGTGATGGACAAGCTGCTGCTGACGCTGGCGGCGGTGTCGCAGCGGGTGGAAGCTGCCCGAGCGATCCGCATCGTGGATGCGTCGAAGCGCCGGCTGCCGCTACAGAAAAAAATTGGCGCAGGGATGGCCGTCGAGGAGTTCAAAGAAAAGGCGGCCGCGGGCGTGATCAAGCATCACGGTTTGCCGGAATCGGTGGCCATGGTTTCCGACGGCCTGGGGCTCGGCGTCGAGGAGATCACCGAGACGCTCGAGCCCGTCATCGCTCGCGAGCGCGTGGAAACCGAATTCCTCACCGTCGCGCCCGGGCAAGCCGCCGGCGTACACCAGATCGCCCGTGGCCTGGCCGGCGGCCAGGAAAAAATCTATTTGGAACTTCAGATGTACGTCGGCGCGAAGGAATCCAGCGACACGCTCGAACTCGTCGGGCAGCCCAACATCCGCATGACCGTCCCCGGCGGCACTCACGGCGATATCGCCACCGCCGCGGTAGTGGTGAATTGCATCCCGGCGATCCTGGACGCGCCCGCGGGGCTGCGCACCTCCCGCGACCTGCCCATGGGCTTCTTCCCGCCCACCGCCAAGCCGTAGCCGAGAACTACCTCTCCCAGCCGTGGCCGCTCTTCTATGGGCGACTGGCTTCGGGTCATTGAGCTAAAAGCAGGACGCCTTTATACTCCCATCCGTGAGCCCGATAGATCCGGAAAGAATCGTCAGGACAATTGAAGAAATTCTGGACTGGTGTCGGGCTAAGGCCCGCTTACAGGTTCCGGGCGAGGGCGGCGAGCGAGCCTTCCGAGCACGCCTCCGTGAGGCTTTTCTGGAAAAACTCATGGACTGGCCCCCGGGCGCAATCCTCTCCGGGGAAAAATTCGATGTGTCGCTCCTCGACAGCGAGGAACAGCCCGTCGTAACTATTGAGACAAAGGAACCTGGTCACGTCACGAGCGAGGCAGAGAATCGAGCCTTTCTCGGCCGCCTGAAGCGCTACGCCAGCCTGCGACACGCCTATCTGACCAACGGCGAGCGCTGGGAGCGCTACGATCTTCTCCTGCCGCTTCCCCCCGGCGAAGAAATCACTACAGATTACTTTGAGGACGTGGGACGCGGACCTGGCGGCGTCTTGTTTGCGGATCTAGCCGCTAGGCAGAAAATCGGGAGACATTTTGAACTGGTGCTTCACAAAGCCAGTAACGCCGAACTTACGGACTTTTTCAGTCCTCTCGAAGCGTCTCGATACCACGATCTGAGCCAGCCACTTCCGCCGGGGCTATATCGACACAAATTAAAAAAGGATAAACCCGAAATCCTCGAAGACTTCGGAGCAGGTCTGCGCGACCGAATCAGTGAGTTTCGAGAATTGCTCAACGAATTGTTCCCCCGGTTTCGATCTGGTGACCTAGGAACTGAAGCTGCAAGCGTCTCCCGGCTGTCGTTCCAGCTCTGGTGTGAACGCAGCTATGTAATACCACCTGACTCGGTAATGCGAAGGATGGGTACAGAGGCGGAGAAACGGGAGACCTCCATTGACGATCTCTTGGCTGTCCTTAACCGGGAGTTCGGCTTCGCCGCAGAAACGTCTGAGTCCGTGGCCGAATTGTTTCTGGCTGAGAGCCGCAAAAAAAAGTCTACCCGCGAGAGGCAATTCGAGATTCTTTGGCCTCTGTACTCAGAGGCGATTGACCACTATGCGACTCAAACAGCACATGTTTGCGTGGCGCGCCTCTTGCTCTACCGCATCGGGGAGGACAAGGGACTCTTTGAACAGCGGGTGTCCGGTGAACCTCTACAGGAACTGCTAGCCCCACACGACGGAGGCAGGGCCGTCATCATGCATTCGCAGCTCCGAATGTTGCCAGAACTCGAGGCGATTCGGGCTGCTATGGCCGATTTCGCCCCAACGGTCTATGAATCAGGCGAATTCGATTGGTGGCGAATTGTCCACCCAGAGGTTTTAACTGATGCACAGCGAGAACGTCTGCAACCCATCGAGGAGCTATTGGCTCTGTCGTTCCAACGGCTACTTCGGCGGCTGGATCGCTATGAACTCTCGGACCTCGATCTTGACGTCTGGAGGGATATTTACCAGCACTACTTACCTGAGGAGGAGCGCCAGCGACTGGGCGGGTTCTATACTCCGCAGGAGCTCGTCGACCTGACCCTGGACTACGCGGGATATAGCCCGGCAGTCTCAAGGCTCTGCGAAAAGTGCTTGATTGACCTTGCCTCTGGATCTGGAGCATTCGTCATCAGCGCGGTAGCTCGTCTGCTCGCACATCTTTCTGACAAGGACCTCGTTTGCCACAGATCACTTTACGCACGAGATCTGACCGACTGGGAAAGGGCGGACAATACTCTCAATATTGTTGTCAGGAATATCCATGCCATTGACCTCCACCCTTTCGCCGCGTTTCTGACCTACGTCAACTTTCTTTTTGTAGTACTTCCTCTCTACGCGCAGGTCCAGCGCCAGAGGAAAACACTTCGGCTTGAGGTCTCCGTTTTTGCGGCGAATTCACTGCTGACACCCGGAGAGAACGCTGGCCAGCGTGAGCTAGAGCTGGCTGTCAACTCGCGGATCCAGCTCGGTCGGCATGCCCAAGAACGGTATCGGGAGATCCGGGACAAGAAATTTGATGTGGTCGTGGGCAATCCACCTTGGGGCGGAATTCTAAAGGGTCGATTAGCGCCAATTTTCGACGAAAACTACAAGCGCCAGCTTGAGGCCGAGTATCGGGATACCTATTCCGGAAAGTTGGACATCTACGGCCTATTCTACGACCGGGCGCTCCGGTGGCTGAAAGCCGGTGGGACGGTGGCTTTGGTCACCCAGGGAAGTTTCATAGACAAAGAATGGGCCGGGCCTCACATCGAATTTGGACGGGAAGGACGAATCGAAACCATAGGGCTGCGCCGCAAGCTCGCTGAGCATGCGAGTCTTCACTACTTAATTGATCTTAACCCATTCGGCCAGCTTTTCTTCGGGGCAATGAACATTCCCTGTATCGCGGTCTTTGAAAAGAGGCCGTCGCGCGCGGCAGAAAACGCAATTGTGTTGCTTTCGTCGAAGAAGTTGTGGCCGAGGGGAAGCAAACAGGCGGATCGGCGCCGAGAAGTGGTCCAGACAGTACGCCGCTGCCTCGAACTGGTGGCAAGCACGGGCGAGCCTCTCAAACAAGATTTCGTGACTGCATTCGCGTTCCCGCTGGAACGGTTACGGGAGTTCAGGGGAGGGAGATGGCTGCTTGCCCCGAAGGAATTCACAATTCGCTCGCGACCCGGGTGGCCACAGCTTGCCCAATTGCTTGAGCCTTTCCAAGGGGTGACGGTCGGTGGGGAGGGTGGGCTCTCCATCTTCCTGATGCCAGAAGCTCGGGCAAGGCAGCTAAGACTTGAAAAGGCGTTGATCCACCGCATCATCAAAGGCCACGAGACCCGGCGCTGGCGCGTGGATTGGCAGGAGAATGTTATCCTGTACCCCTATGTCTCAGACAAGAAGGATAAATGGCGCCCAGCCTTTGCCTGTCATCACCCTCCAGTCCTAGACGCGCTGGATTTTGAGCACTGCTCCGACAAGTTCGAACAGGAATGGGTGCGGAAATATGGCCGCCACCCAAATGGCCTCAAACGCGTGCTCGAACACCGGCGGGACGCCCTGAAACTGGTCCAATACCCACAGACGGCTGAGTACTTGCTTCAATACTACGAGCAGCTCTCCGGTCGAACCTTTAAGAAGCGTAACGTCCTCGATTTTGGCCGCCAGTGGTATGAGTTTATCTGGCCCCGAGATGCGAGTATCATCTTCGGGCAACCAAAGATAATCTCGCCACGGCTGACCCCCCGAGTGAGGTTCGCGCTTGACCAGGAGGGTATCGGGATTCAGGACTCGTGCATCTGTTTGGCCGTGAGTGAAAACACGAAAGCAGCGTTCGATGAATTCCGGAGGCATTTGAGCAAGTTGGCGGGGCGAGATGTCAGGCCAATTAGTGTATATCGGTACTTGCTGGGCATCTTGAACTCATCCTATGCCCAAGACCTTCTCACAACTGGCAGGCGTCCAACTCCAAAAGGCCATTTCCAGATCGATGAGCAGTTTTTGAATGAGCTCTCCGTACCTATCTGCGCAACCAAGCGGCAACTCAGAGAGTTCCTGGAAAGCGTCGATGCGTGCATGCTGGCGCGCACCGAGAAGGCCCTGGCTCCAGCCGAAGCGCGTTTGAATCCGCTAGTTCTGTCGCTCTACTCGCAAAAGTGAGGAAGGGGCCACGCGGGTTGGGGATTGGCTTTACCTGTGGTTTTTCGACGCTCCCTGCCTTTCCGCACCCTTCGGCCGGCGGTCGTCCCTGCTGAGGTCTCGGCGCCGTTCCTCCGGCAGCGCGTCGAGGCCAGAGGAAACACCGTTAAGCGACCCGCACAGGTGGTTGAGACGCCTTGCGACCCGCTTGTGGGCTGTCCGTGCAGCTTTCGTGCGACGACTCATCATCTTCCCCCAGATCAGTTCTTTTGCCAGAAGCGGGCCACGGCGGCGTAATCGAGGTCTTCGTTCCTGGCGGTGCCTTTGACGGCGTTGTAGATTTCGCGCGCCGCCGCGGTGGCGGGCAGCGCGACGCCCAATTGATTGGCGAACTCGAGCGCCAGGCCGAGGTCCTTGTGCATCAACCGCAGCGGGAAGCTGGGCGCGTAGTTGCGCTGGAGCATCATCGGCGCCTTGATGTCCAGCAGGGGCGAGCGCGCCATGCTCGATTGCATCACCTCGACGAGCTTTTCGCCCGGCACGCCCGCGGAGGTGACCAGCGCCAGCGCCTCGGCCAGGGCGTCCACCTGGAGCGCCAGGATCATGTTCATGGCCAGCTTGACCGTCTGCCCGGCGCCGTGCGGGCCCAGATGGAACCACCGCTTGCCCAGCGCGCCCAGCACGGGCTCGACGCGCTCGAGCGCCTCGCGCTTGCCACCCACCATGAACACCAGCTCGCCCTTTTCGGCGCCCCACGTGCCGCCGGTGACCGGCGCGTCGAGGAACTCGACCCCGCGCTCGGCGCAGGCCGCAGCGATGCGCCTGGCCAGGGCCGGGGCGACGGTGCTCGAATCCACGTAGGCGCTGCCGCGGCGCAGGCCTTCCATCGCGCCTTGCGCCCCCCAGAGGATTTCTTCAAGCGCCGGCGGGTCGCTCACGATGGTGATAAGCACATCGGAAGCGCCGGCCGCCTCGCGAGGACTGGCGGCAAGCTTTGCGCCGGCGCGAACCAGTTCTTCCGCTTTGGCGCGCGTGCGGTTCCAAACCACAACGGGAAAGCCCGCCTTGAGCAGATTCGCCGCCATCGGCCTGCCCATCAGGCCCAGCCCGATCATCCCCACAGCAGGTTTCACGAGGCACCTCCCAGCCGATCTTGCCGTCCGCGAATATAGCTTTGTTCGGCGCGGCGCGAAACGCATTTTCGGTGCGAACCACTCTAGCAGGGCAAGGTACAGGAGCCAGCCGGCCGGAGGCCGGCGGTACAATGCCGCTTCAGGGGCTAAAGCCCTAATTTTTTGCGACCTTTTGATGTCGCGGCTGACCCTTCGACTTCGCTCAGGGCAAGAGCCCTGACCCCCTAAAGGGAAACGCCAGGAACTTACGGGACGGGGGACTAGGCCTCTTTGGGACGCTGCTTCAAAGGCAGGACGCCGTGTTGCTCCGCGGCGGTTTCCTTCGTGGCAGGCCAAGCAGGCGCGGCGGGCTCCGGCGCTGCGCTGCTCTCGGTCAACTGAACGATGCATTGGTAGGGGATCTCCCAACGGAAGGTCTTGACCTGGCCGCGCTGGTTGAAGTGCTCTTCGAGGAAGATGGACTTCCCCGAGTCGGCCACCAACTTGCCAGTGGCCGGGAGGAAGATGTCACCGGCGCGATAGTGCACCTCGACGCGCCGCCCGAGCAGGGCAGAGAATCGTGCCATGATGGACAAGTGTGGGCGCCGGCTAGAAGGAGGGTCAATAGTACGATTGGGTGGGCGGTCGCCCCGGAAGATTATTCGCCCTTAGCGATGCGCTCCGGCTTCACCGTGGCCCGCGGCGGCGGGTTCCGGCGCGATCACAGAGGCAGCGGGCGCGAGTCGCAGGTCGGCCGTCAGCATCAGAAACAGCGGCGCCACAACGCTGAAGGTCAAGAAGGAACACAGCATGGGCATCAACCAGTCGAGCATGCCGCCCGCGAATCGCGTCAGCCGCCAGACCAGCGTCGCCGCCAGTAACCCCAGCGTTGTCGCCAGCATGCGGCTGCCGGCGGAAACCGTGAGCGGCCGGTGACAGGCGGGACACTCCATCCCGTCGGTGTAGGCCACCACCAAGCCAGCGGGAACTTTGGCCATGCAGATGGGGCAGGTGCGAATGGCCACAGGCTCACCTCAGAGGGAATGAAGATACCGCAATCGTCCGGCGATGAGAAGGCCGCCGCGGCAAGCGAGGCACAGCCGACAAGCAGGCGTTGCGGCAACGACCGCTAGACCAGGGCGAACTCGACGCGGCGGCGCATGGGGTCGATGCGATCGGCGCGGACGCGCACGCGATCACCCAAGTGCCAGGCGCGACCCCGCCCCGCGCCTTCGCCGCGGCCGCGCTGGGGCACAATGGCGTGGTCGCGCTCGCGATAGATGCAGCGCTCGCCGGTGAACTCCTCGAGCGCGGTGATGGGCACCAGACCCTCGACAAAAATCTCCATCAGTTCGACAAAGAAGCCGAATTTCTGCACGGAGATGACCAGGGCGTCGTACTCCTCGCCGAAATGGCTTTCCATGAACTGCGCCGTTTTCCAGTCCATCAGCTCGCGTTCGGCGCCGTCGGCGCGGCGCTCGGCTTCCGAAGACTCTTCGGCGATTCCCTCCAACTCCACGCGCTGGTAAGGACCCGGTTGCCCATCGCCCGCGGCCTTGGCGCCGGCCGCCGCTGAGCCGCGCGCGTCCGGCTGCGCCAGGGCCCATTTCAAGATGCGGTGGACGATCAGGTCGGGGTAGCGGCGGATGGGCGAAGTGAAATGGGCGTATTCGTCGAAGGCCAGGGCGAAATGGCCGAGCGGCTCGGCAGCGTAGCGCGCCTGTTTGAGCGAGCGCAGCATCAAGTAGGAGAGGATGCGCTCCTCGGGCTTGCCCGCAATTTTCTCGGTCAGGCGCTGGTAGTGTTGCGGGCGGATGTCGATCTCGGCCGCGGCGGGCAGCGCGACGGCCATGGGGCGCTCGCGGCCGCGGCTGGTGCGGCCGGAGCGGGCCGGCGCAGGGACGCGGCCGTGCTTGACCGCCACGCGCCGCTCGACCAAATCGGCGACGCCCAGCGAGTAGCCGAAGGCGCGGGCCAGCTCCTCGAACTCGAGCACCTTTTTCACGTCGGGCTTTTCGTGGACGCGGTGCAGCGAGGCCAGCCCGCGCCGCTCGAGATACGCGGCCACCGCCTGGTTGGCCGCGAGCATGAACTCCTCGATGATGCGGTTGGCGATGTTGCGCTCGCTGCGAACGATCGCCACCATGCGCCCCATATCGTCAAACTCGATGACCGGCTCGGGCAGATCGAAATCAATCGAGCCGCGGCGCGTGCGGCGCGCGTTCAGCAGCAGGGCGAGCGCGCGCATGCGGCGGAAGTGTTCGGCCAGCGAGGCGTAGCGCGCGGCGGCCTCGGCGTCGCCCTCGAGCACCTTGTTCACGTTGGTGTAGGTCATGCGCTCGACCGAGCGGATCACGCCCGGCGCAAACCTCGCCGCGACGACGTTCCCGTCCGCGTCGATCTCCATCACCGCGCTCATCACCAGGCGGTCCACGCGAGGATTGAGCGAGCAGATGTCGTTCGAGAGCGCCTCGGGCAGCATGGGCACGGCGCGGTCGGGGAAATAGACGGAAGTGCCGCGCAGGCGCGCTTCGCCGTCGAGCGCGCGGCCGCGGCCAACGTAGTGCGCGACGTCGGCGATGTGCACCTGAAGCTGCCAACGAGCGTCGCCGAAAGGCTGAACGTAGACCGCGTCGTCGAAGTCCTTGGCCGTCTCGCCGTCAATCGTCACGATGGGCAAATGCCGGAAATCCTCGCGCGCAACCCGCTCGCGGTCGCCCACCGGCTGGGCCGCCTGGCGCGCGGCGGCCAGCACCTCGTCCGGGAACTGGAACGGCAGGTGGTGCTTGCGGATGATGATCTCCACGTCCACGCCGAACTCGCCGGGCCGGCCGAGGATTTCCACCACGCGCCCGGCCGGCGCCACGCCGCCGCGCGGGAAGCGAGTCAGCTCGACGTTCACCACCGCGCCGTCGAGTTCCGCCAGGCGAACCTTGCGGCGCCTGTCCGCCGGCTGGGCGTCCGCGTCCAGCTTGGCGCGCAGCTCCGGCGTCAGCTCCTCGCCGGGCGGGATGATGATCTCGTGCAGCAGGCGCGTGTCGTACGGCAGCACGACATTGCCGCGCGGGCCGTAGCGGAACAGCCCGACCACCGTGGGATGCGCGCGCCGGAGGATGCGCACCACGCGGCCTTCCGCGCGAACGGCAAGTCCGGGACGGCTGCGGCGCTCGATGCGCGCCACCACGTGGTCGCCGTGCATGGCGTCGCCCAGCAGATTGCGGCCGATGAACAGGTCGCCGTCCATCTCGGAAATGGGTTTGTCGGGCACGACGAAGCCGTAACCGTCGCGATGAGCCACCAGCCGGCCGGTGAGCAGATTCGGGTCGGGCGTCTCGTGGGGTTTGCCGGTGGTGCGCGAAGCTGCCGGCGGGACGCCGGGGCTACGGCGCTTCTGCGGCGCCGCCGCCGGGCGTTGGCCCGCCAAACGATAGCGCCCATTGCGGACCTCTTCGATTTCGCCTTTGCGCCGGAGGCGCGCGACGATTTTCGCCAGCGCTCGGCGCCCTTGATGGCGCAACTCGAGTGCGTGAGCGATTTCGCGCAGGCTGGCCGGCTCGCGGGCGCGCGCCAACTGCGTGAGGACGTCCTGGTCGGTTAATTCGTGGTGATTGCGCATGGGCAGGTTGCATTGTACCGGCTCAGCGGCCGGCACACGGGCACAACTTTTTCCGCGGAGCCGGGTTGAAAGGAGTAGGTCAACACGAAACCGCCCCGGTCCACATCGGTCGGACCGGGCGGCGTCCCACGCCAGGGACACACAGGAGGCGGCACGACCTGGGTCGCCTCCTTTGCTTTTCTGACCACGCCACTAATGTTGTGTCCCGGAAACATGCGCCAGAAGTCCATCATCTTCAGGGGCTAAAGCCCGCTTCCTTTCATTGCCTTTATGTCAGGGCTGAAGCCCTCACCCTTTAAAGGGAAATGCAAGGAACTTACGGGACGGGACACTAGTTCGGCCGGCTGCGCGAATAACAACCCAATACGCGCAGGAAGGAGGTCAGCTCGCGCAGATGGGAGAGCGCCTCGCGCCCGGGAGAGGTGTCCGGACGGCCGAGGAAATCCAGATAGAACAGGTATTCCCAGGGCCGGCCCCGCCAGGGCCGCGACTCGATCTTCGTCAGGTTGATGTCGCGCAGGGCAAACACGGCCAGGCAGCGAAACAGCGAGCCGGGAACGTTCTTGGTGGCAAAAACAATCGAAGATTTGTTGGCCGCTGCGTTGGTGCGCACCCCGCGCCGCACCAGAAGAAAGCGCGTGAAGTTTCCCGCGTAATCCTCGATGTCCGGCGCGAGGACGCGCGCGCCATAGGCAGTGGCGGCCAGGCGCCCGGCGATCGCGGCGGCGTCGCGGCTGCCCTGCTCGACAATCATCCTCACGCTGCCCGCGGTGTCCTGCGCCGCCACAGGTTGCAGCTTGGGGTGACGCGCAAAAAAGCGGCGGCATTGAGCCAGCGCCACAGGATGCGAATAGGCCTTTTTGATCTGCGCAAGGGTCGCGCCGCGGCGAGCGATGAGCATCAAGCGGATGCGCAGATTGAGCTCAGCCTCAACCCAGAAGCGGTGCTCGAGCAGGAGGTCGTAATTTTCGTGCACCGACCCGGCCAGGGTGTTCTCGATGGGCACCACACAGCGGTCCGCTCGGCCCCGGCGCAGCGACGCAAACGCTGCCGGGAAGGTCGCGCAGGGCAGCACAATAATGCGCGGGCCCAGAAGTTTGGTGGCCGCCTCTTCGCTGAAGGAGCCTCGCTCGCCCTGAATGGCCACGCGCAGACGTTTCATGGGATCTCCACTCGCCGCTAGGCGGCCCCGATTGTACCAGCAGACGAACCCAGCCCACGGCGACGAGGAATCTGCTGTTTTCCTGGATTCTCACAAAAAGCAGATTCCTCGCTACGCTCGGAATGACCTCCAATCATACTTTTTCAACAAACTGCTAAGTGTTTTGAATGAATGGTGCCCAAGAGAGGATTCGAACCTCCACGCCCTTGCGGGCACTAGACCCTGAATCTAGCGCGTCTGCCAGTTCCGCCACTTGGGCACAGGGCAGGCTAAAACGAGGCAAAAGAATTTTGCCTGCCGCCCGCGGGAATGTCAACGCAGCGGCTTCAGCCGCAGCAGGCCGGCCTGGACGCCGGCGTCGAGCAGATCGGCGACCTGCTTGAGGGTGACGCTGCCGTAGTACCACGCCCCGGCTGCCTGGGCCTCGGCGCGCACGGCCTTGTAAATCTCGAGGTAGCTGCGCTTTCCATCCACAAAGTTCCAGACTTCGTAACGCATCAACTCGTGCAGGCCAAAGTTGCCCAGGCCGCGGCGCTTTTCCAGGAAGTCGGCGATGCTGCCGGCAATTTCCGGCACTTTGGCGGCCACGGCCTGTTCCTCGGCGGTGGGCTGCGAGGCAGGAGGCGTATCGCAGCCCGCCAGCGCGCAGTAGTTGGCGCCAAGCAGTTCGCCCAAGTATCGGCTGGCGTCGGGAAACGACTTGGCCAGTTCCTGGATTTTCCCCGCTGCGGCGGCCTCCGGCGCAAAAACGCGCAGCGAATCGAGCGCCGCGGCCGCGCGCGAACCCGCCTGGGCGATCAAATTCACCCCGTCGAAATAGGCCGCGGCGCGCTCGTTGGGCGGGGCCAGGGATAACAGGTCGGTGGCGCGCGTGTGCGACTCGGTGAGGCTGCGCAGGCCTTGTGCATAGACCTGCCAGGAAAGCGTGGGGACGCCTGCGGGCTCGAGGTTGGCAAAATAGATGGCCGTGGCCGCGACAATAAAGGCGTTGCGCTGAAGCTGGGTGGGGTCCATCTGCCAAAGGTCGTCGTCGCTCGAGTGGATGAAGTCGTCGGGCCAGTTCGTCAGGGTCACGCCCGGCACGCCGATGATCACGTCGTTGAAGACGAGGTGGTCGGTGGAGTCGAAGTAGGGCACGATTTCGGCGGCGTAGCGCTCGCGCGTGCCCAGGCGGGAGACAATCGGCCGGCTGAAGGGCTGTTTTGTGCCAGCCTGCGCCGCAGCCAGATAGGCGGAATTGCCGCGCATCACCATGGTGGCGATGCTTTCAACCACCGCGTCCAAGTAGCTCGGGCGCGACCACGGCGTGCGCGTGATCTGCTGCACCCGCGCGCCGGCGGACTGCTTCGCGCCAACCATGTCCTGGTTGAGGTTGAGCAGGATTTTGCCGCGCTCGTCAGGATGCGCGGCGAAGTATTCGTATTCAGCGTCAATTTCGTTGGTCCACCAGAAGCGAATGTCGCGCGCCGGGCGCGGCAACTTGCCCTCGGCGATCAGTCTCTCAAGCGCGCGGCCAATCTCGAGCAGGTTGGCACAGCCGCTGTTATCGTCGTTGGCGGAAAACTTCTCCTCCTGGGCGTGGGCGGTCAGCACGATGGCCTGGTCGCGGCGCTTCGCGCCCCGGATCCAGGCTTCCACAATCCACTGCTTCGGGTTCTCCTCGAATTCCGCTTCCACTTTCGCCCGCAGAACAATTTTTTCGCCCGGCTGGAAACCTTCGCCGAAGCTCCCCGGCACGGCGCCGGGCTTGGGCCGCGAGGCCAGGCGCTGCTTGAGCTCCAGCCCAGCGCGATAGGAGATCGAAAACGCGAAGGTGTTCTCCTTGTCCTTGGGCGGGTGCGCGCTGAGGTGGATCCAGGCGACCTGGTCGGGGTGGTCGATGCCGCGGGCGGCGTTGTAATAGACCACGCCGAGCGCGCCGCGCTTCCACACGGCCTGCTCCATCACCGTCGCGGGCGAGCCCGATGCAAGCACAAGCTTGCCCGGCACGTCCCTGCCCGCGTAGTCGGCATCGGCGACACCGGCTCCGACGTCCACCAGCTCGCCCTCCCAGTCGCCGCTGCGGCTGTAGTCAGCGATGGCTACGGCAATGTCCTGGAAGCTGATCAGACGCCGCGTCTCCGGGCTGATGATGTACAGCTCGGCTACAAGCGGCGACCAGCCCGGCCCGCGGTAGCGGATGTCGTCAAGGATGCGCACGTCCTCGAGGCCCGCCCGGCGCGCCTGATCGGCGATCCAGCGCTGTTTATCGCGGAAGCCGCGGGCGGCACCGTTGATGCTGTGATGGAGCGTCAGGTGGCGCAGGTGGTCGTAGCTGATGTCGCCGGAGATTTCGCCGGCCAGGGCGCGGAACACATCGGCGGGGACAAACGGGCTCTCCTGCGCCGCAGCCGCGCCGGCGCCGCACGCCCAAACCGACACCACGCTTCCGAGAGCCAAACCGCGTAGGAAGGCACGCATGGGGAGTCTCCTTTCGAGCCGGGTGCAATCGAGGGGCGTCATCATAGCAAATCGAGAAAAGCGGGCGCAGCTTTACGTTGACTCGGTGCCGACGGCACCCTAGAGTTATCTGGGCTTCCTGAACACTCCTGTCTGTGCGAAGGACATGCCGACCGACTTCCAGATGCGTGAAAAACGCCGGGGTGAGCGCGTGCTCATCCGCATCCCCGTCCAGCTCAAGGCGGTAGGGCAGGACGGCAGCGAGGTCAACGAGCCCGCTGAGACCGTTGCGGTCAGCCGCTTCGGGGCGCTGCTGCGCACCTCCGCGCTGCTGAAAAAGGGCTCGGACCTCAGCGTCACCAACGGCTTCTCCGGGGAAGCCGAAAAGTTCCACGTCGTCTGGCTCGGCGAGAAGCCGTCCGAAGGCCGCTGGGACATCGGCATCGAGGCCGCCAACCCCCGGGAAGACTTCTGGGGCATCCGCTTCCCCTCCGCCATCACCAAGGGTTAACCCTTCCGCGCGCCCGCGGCGGTGCTATAATCCCGCCCAACAGAGGGAGGCCGCTTCCGGGCTCCCGGAAGTCGCTTCCCGCAAGGAAGTCTCGGCCGCCAGGGAGGGAAACATGGCGACTTCACAATATCCACCGCTGACCATCCTTCTGCTGATCTGGGGTGTGATCACGGGCGGACTGATCCTTCTGGTGATCTACCGCAGCATCCTCTCCAACAAAGAGGAGGACCAGCTCTTCCTCGACAAAGCCGAGGAGCACATGGCCCGGGAACAGCGTGAGGTAGTGGCCCGGTTGATCCGGCTGTCCAAGCCGATCACCATCCTGGGCGTCACTTCGGGCGCGCTGCTGCTGGTGATCGCCGGCTTCTGGATCTGGGAAGGTCTGAAGAGCTTCTAACCCGGCGCGTCGCCGGGCGGCGCGGGCCTAGGCGCACCCGGCGGAGGAGCCGGCGCGGGCGGCGCCAACTCCGGCACAATAGAAGTGTGGTTGTGGAGGATCAGCCAGCGGTCCGCGCGCTTCTCCAGGACCAAGGTGGTGTGGCCATGAGCGACGCTGGGCTTGCCGTCCACTTCGCCATGGAACTCCCACTGGTAGTCCACCCAAGCGAGGTTCCCCTTCACCCGGATGAAGGAGTTGCTGCGGTCCAGTTGCCCGCCCTGCATGCGCTCGCGCTGGGCGCGGTAGGCGCGGAGATAATTCTCCCAGCCGATGAGCGGCGGCTCCCAGGCGCCGCTGACGACGGTGACGTCGTCGGCGTAATACTTGTGCAGCATCTCGACGTCACCAAGCTGCCAGGCGGCGAGCATCTCGGTAACGACCTGGTCCACCGCCCGGTCGTCCGGCAAGCGCACCTGCGGCTCGGCCTTCTGATCCTTCGGCGGCTTGCGCTGCTTCCGCTGGGCAACCGCAGCCCCGCCGGAAAAAAGCAGCAAGAGCAGCGCCGCCAGCAGTGCACCGGTGATGGTGAGCCAGGCCGAGCGAGCCTTCATCGCTCCCCCCTTTCGCCGCGCGGCATCGAGTGCAGCTCGCCGCGCTGTGCAAAACTCCTCCGCAGAATAGCATGAAATTTTCCGTGGGAAGCGGCGGGCGCCCGTGGCGTTGCAGCTTCAGCAGTCCCTGCTTGGGATTACCACAGGCCGGGCAGGCGACTCGCGCGAGGCAGCGCCAATTAGCTGGAACAGCACGAGCCGGCGACGCGAAAGCCGTAATCGGCGTAGTGGAACTCCGGCGGAATGCTGGAGCGCGCCGCACAGCGCGACACCTTGATGTGGTGGCGCCAGGAGCCGCCGCGGGAGGCTCGGCGGCTGCCTTCGGCGGGGCCCTGCGGGTTGCGCTCGGGCGAGGAGGCGTAGTAGCGCGGGTGGTACCAGTCGGCGCACCACTCGTGGACGTTGTCGCCGATGTTATAAAGGCCGTAGGCGTTCGGCGCAGAACTGCGAACAGGCTCCGGGCCCGTCCGCCAGCGTTGCGCATAGCTTGGCAGCGACTCCGGCGGCGCGTCGCCCCAGGGATAGAGCTTGCCCTCGACCCCGCCGCGGGCGGCGCGCTCCCATTCAGCCTCGGTGGGCAGGCGATAGCCGCGGCCGGTCATACGGCTGAGCCATGCGCAGTAGGCCACGGCGTCGAACCAGGACGGCGCGACCACCGGCTGCTCAGGATGATGGAAGTTGGGGTCGTCCCAATGCAACGGCTGGGGGTGATGCGAGGCGGCGAGGAAGCGCGCGTATTCCGCGTGGGTCACCTGGCAGGCGGCCAACTCGAAGGCATCCACCCAGACGCGGTGCGCCGGGCGCTCGTCGTCGCGTCCGGTGTCGCAGCCCATCCAGAACCAGCCCTCAGGGATGCGCACCATCTCGGGCTCGGCAAAATCGCCAGGCCATGTGCGAACCATTTGCGTCACAGTGGGATCCGGACGACTATCTGCCGTCCAGAAATGCTGTGGACAATACCCGAGGCCTCCAATTTTCCTCACTGTCCCGGAGAAGGATGGGGAGGCGACTCCATTGGAGCGACCTTCACTCGGGCTGTAATCCCAAGCTTTTGCAAGATCCGCCGGATGAGGTCTGGTGGCGGCACCTCATAGCTGAGGTTTATGTTCGTGATCTTGTCCGCGAATACATACACATTATAACCGGGTATTGATTTCCAATAGCTGCTGATGGGGTGAACGGAGCCGGCGGCTTTTTCCCTCAGATAGGTTGGGCGATCGAACCGGCTAACTTCTTTCAGCAGAATCCCAGAGAGTTTCCCTTCGCGATCCAAATAGTGGTTGGCCACGACTCCTCGGTAGAGATGGTCATCAGAGGTGAGTACGTCCGCCATGACCTTCCTCGGGGGCTCAGGTGGAAACGCAAACGGAGTGAGCATAACGTGCCACTCAGAGATGCCGGGAAGAAGAATCTTATCTGCCATCCAGCCATAAATCCGGTTCTTGTGAAACCTACCATAGGCGCGACTCAACCAACCCAGGAATACGGCCTCAAAAATCAAGAATAGGTAGTACCACGCAAGCAGGTTCCCCTGACCCACCAGGACTTGGGCACTCGATAGCCAAAAAGAGTCCTGGTTCTGATGAAAGAATTTCTCGCTGTAAACTCCTGCGAAGACGGTCCTATAGTCCGCCGCCACTTGGGCGTGCCCGGATGCAAATACAAACGGGTGCCGAGCACACCAGCCACCCTGCCAAACCAACGCTACCGCCGCAACCAAGGGAATGAGCGCAGCCACTGCGGCAAGAGAGACCTCCTCACTCTTTGTGCGCTGAAATTTTTTCATCGGAATGAAAAATGAAAACAAAACACGAAACAACAAGCCAGGAATCAAGAAGTAGAAGATGAGACCCAGTGAGGTGAGCAGGGCAATCATCGAGGACTGCCTGCGTTCCTAATCTTCTTCGTCTGAGCTGACAGGGGTGATCCGATAGGCGAGGCCATTCTCGTCGGTGAGGGTGTACTCGCCCTTGGTCTTGAGGGCGTCCTCAATCTGGACGCGAAGTGCAGTGATCTTTTGCTCGAGGCGGCCGTCGGTTGCGGCTTCTTCAATCGCATTCGTCAGCTTGCGCAGGTCGGCAATCATCTCGCGACCTCCATTGGCCCCAGAATACGAGATCGCCGCCTGAAAGTCAAAGTAATGGGGGCGCATTTAATGACAGATTGACTGTGCTAGTTGCTATATTTATGCGGAAGCTGAGCGCGCAGATGCAGCGGGCAGCCGGCGCCTTTGGGACCCGGCAGGTTGAGCACCATCATTCCGCAGACAGCTGCGGCCTACCGGCACGCGCCCGGCGTCTGCTGGCAGTAGCGGATAAAGGTCTTACGAAGCCCTGAAATCCGGTCTAGGTCAACAGGGTGGTCTGACGTGAAACGCTTAAAAAAGCTGCCCACCAAGCTGGTTTCCCCCGTGAACATCATCATGCGGCCAAAGAAGGCCGCTGCGTCATACGGGTTGTACCCGGCACCAGCCAGGTACTGCAAGCCGATTTCATCTGCGCGCGCTTCGCACGTTCGAATTTCGCCTAGTGTCGCCCCTCGGCGGAGCGTAGCGGCACACTCTTGGTCAGCCAGGTGGCCGAGTTCGTGGGCGATGATGAACGCGAGCTCGCCTTCACTGCCGTGTAGGAAATGAACCATCGCCACCGGCAGGATGACCAGCCTGTACTCTGTCTGGGCGTAGGCGTTGATTTCTTCCTGGTTCGAAATCATCACGCGGAAAGGGGGGAGCCGGAATTTGTTCTTCTGAAGGCGAGTGACAACACGTTCCACGATGGCCGTGTGTTCGGCATGTTCTCCAATTGCGGCGTCTGTTTCCTGTTCGAACTGAACGCTGTCAGCGATGGCTGCAAAAGTGTTTTTGTAGGCTTCGAATTCAGCAGCGGGGGCGAACATGAACCAGAACCAGACTCCGTGGGCCTCTTGAACTGTGAGCAATAGCCCCTGTTCGGGCCCAAAGGGAGAAGGCGCCCTTGGAATGGCATATCCGAGAAGGAACGCATCATGTCCGGCCAATTGCAGCGCGCGCTCTGTTCCGTCTACGGCGTGAGTGCTAGGGTTGGCCTGGGCAAATGCGTTGAGGATTTGGTAGGTGGTCGTGCGAAGGTCAGCCCGCCAACTCAGCTGGTAGAAGCCCACAAAGACACCGTGGGTGTAGAGTTCCTGGCCAGCCCGCGAAGGTAATTTCCCCTCAGGCGCGTAAGCGACGACGGCACCCTGCTTTTCCTCTAGCTGCCAATTTTGTGGGTAGCGGAAAGAAATTCCTTGGCCCTCGTAGACTTTGATCACCGGCAACGGTCGCGGGACATAGACCACAGTCTGGGCCAGAAGCAGAGCAATTAGGACAGCGGTCATGCTTCACCTACCTCAGAATCTTGTACTGGAGTTCGACTTCGGCAAACACGTCCTTGTCCGTAAGGAGCGAGAAGGAGTTGCTGAATGCCAGGATGTAAGTTCCAGGGTGGGTGATCTGCACATCTATCATTCCAGTGGTTGTCTTGTCCGTGGAGTAGAGCGTACGTGCTCGGTGCCCGTTGATCCAATTTTCGAACTCGTTCTCATCCGCGATCACAACTTGGATGTCATTCCCCGAACCGCCTGAAGCCCGGAAGCTGCCGACCACGCGGACTTCCTGCATCTTCTCCGTGTCCACGGTGAACTTCATGCGGATGAACTTCCCGGCCCGCACGACTAGCTGGCCCGATGTGAGCTTTTCCGTGATAGGAACGAGAACGGGTTGAGGCGGCTGAATAACCCGATCAGCGGGCGGCTGCTTCGGAGGTTCTTTGCCGGTATCCAAGAGGGCCCTGACGCCAAACACGGCGACAAGAGTAACGACGATCCCGATCAGAACCCAGCCCGCCTTGCTGCGTTGTCTCTTTTCTCCCTGTGGTGCCTGGACCGACTTCCCACAATGCAGGCAAAAAGTAGAGCGATCGGGGATCTCCTTCGAACAGGAAGGGCAGTACATCCGCACACCCCATCTGCCAGCAGCCCAGTTTTCTTCAGTACTGGCGAGTTAATTCAACAACAGGATAGAACTTGCCTTTATGCGTGTCAATGAAGTGAACGATTCGTGCGCTGAATCGTGATGGGACACCCGGTTGAATGCCTCTCGCTTCGGCGTTCTCTCAGGATTGTAAGGCTCTCCATAGCAAGAATCGTTGGAGAGAACCGTCCTGAAATCGGCTTTCTGGACGGTTCTCTGGTCGATTTTCCGCAGGACTCGCGTCCAACTGACAGCGAGCCAAGGAGATGCTCAGATTCCACCCCGAGAAATGGACGCGGCTAGGGCGGGAGCGACCCCCTTTTTGGCCGCTCTGCGGCCCCGGACCCTTCGGTGCCCTCGATTGGCTGAGTAGGTTGATGAACAACCGGTAGGCGCCGGGGACTCCCTCGGGCAACTGGCGGAAGAAAGCCAAGCCGGTATAGATGTAGACGCCCGTGCCGAAGCGAGCATGGAGCAATCCGCCGGTGGCTTCCTCCTCGCCCGGATCGCGCAGGGCCAGGAGCGGCTGATAGCGCGAGTCCCATTGGCTCCAAAAGTAGAGGCCGCGCTCCTGCACCCAGCCTTTGAAGTCGTCCTGCGAAATCTTGTTGGGGAAGTTGAGCACGGGGTGACCAGGCACGAGGAAGCGCACCGGCGAGTTTTCGTCGGTGATGCGCACGGTGGGCTGGCCGATGGTGGCGGGATAGGGCGCGGGCTTGAGCGCGGCCCAGACGTTTTCTCGCTGGTATTGCACCACCAGCGCGCCGCCCGCCGCCACGTAGTCGAATAAGCGCGGGTTGGCGCGGGCCAGATCATCGCGCAGCTCGTAGGCGCGGATGCCGATGGCGATGGCGTCGAACCGGCGGAGATCGCTAAAGGCCAGCGCGACCGGGTCGAGCACCTCGACCTGCACGCCGAGCTGCCGGAGGGCCGCGAGGATGGGGTCGTTCTCCGCGGCGACGTAGCCGACGCGCAAGCCTTCCGGCACGGCCAGGTCAAAGGCATGCACCAGAGCAGCGGCCGGTTCGCTCCACAGCCGCGTGGGGAGCGACACGAGCGGCTCGAGCGAGGTGCGGAGCTTCTCGCCATCGCGGGAGGCCCAAGCGCTGAGCGCGTAGTTGCCCGCGGAGAGCTTGGCGGGCGGCGTCACGGTGAAGCGCACGAGTTGATCGCCGGGGCTCGAGAACTCGAGCGGCCCCACTTCAGAGATGCGCCAGCCCTCGGGCACATCCACTCCAACCAGAACCTTTGCGGGCGCGGCGCTGTATGAGCGCACGCGGGCCAGGAGCTCGAGCTGCTTGGGGGGTCGCGCAATGGTCACCACGAACTGCCGCGGCTCGAGCGCCAGCGTCACCGCCGGCACCAGCGTCAGCGGGAGCGTGTCCACACGGGTAGAAGTCACGCGCTGCGCCGTGGCCGGCGCGGCCACCGAGAACGAATATGCGTCAACCTGCACGCGCACGCGCGCTTCAACCAACGGCGGCGGCCACGGCAGGATCCAGTCGTTCGCCGAGCGAAGAGGCTTTGCGTCCTTGGGGATGGCCACGGTAAAGCGCACGCCGCCGGTTGGGTCCGCCTCTTCCTTGGTTACGCCCCAGCCCGCCGGCAAGGCCAAACTCGGCTTACCGACCTCGCCGGGCACTTGGACACGGCGCTGCACGTCCACGCGCACAGAAAAATTCTCTCCGGCAACGACTTCGCTGCGGTCGGCCTGGACCTCAATGCGCAGCGCCGCGGCCAGGGCCAGCGCCGCGTCAATGCGCGGCGCGATGTAGGCGAGCTCCTCGCGCAGCCGAACTGCGGCGGCATCGGAGAGCTCCTTTATTTCGGCGCGCAAGGCGGCAAGCTCGCGCCCCGCAGCAGCGAGCGAAGTGACCGCCGCCGGCCAATCCAGCCGCAACGCCGCTTCGCGAGCGAGAGCGAGCGACTCATCGGCGCGCGCGAGTTTTTGCTGATCGGCCGGGCGAGATGCACCAAGCTTCGCAAGCGGGGCGGCGAGCCGCGAGGGGTCAAAAACTTCGCCATCCGCCGGAACCAGCGCGATCGTTCGGCGGAAGAAGGGCGAGTTTAAAAACGCCGCAACGCCTTGCGTGCGGTGGTTCTTGAACCCCTCCAGGCCGAGCTCCCTGTAGTTCCGACCCCACAGCGGAGAAACGTCGTCCAGCGGAAGCGGAAACCCCCGGGGCGTCTCGCCGCGGGCCAGCTCGAGCAACAGGATGCCGTCCACCGGGCTCAGGCCCTCCTCAAGCTGCTTGGGGAATGCATTGGAGTCGGCAGCCATCTTGACGGCCCGCGGAGTCAACAGCCCCGCAGCCTGGTGATGGCCGTGGCCCCAGTGCACCCCTCCCCAGTTATTAATGACGACGTGCGGACGAAAGGTGCGGATGATCCTCACCATGTCGTCGAGAGCGGTATCGCCCCAGACGCTGAGTGTTTCCTCCGGCGTCTTGGAGTAGCCGAAGTCCGGCGCGCGGGTGAAATAGAGCCGCACGCCGTAGGCGCGGGTGGCTGCGAGTAGCTCCTCGGTGCGCAGGATGCCCAGCGGCGGGCCTTGCTCGGGGCCGAGCGCGTTCTGGCCGCCCTCGCCGCGAGTGATGGACAGCAAGGCCACGTCCGCGCCCAGGCCGCGGGCCAAGTAAGTCAGCACGCTCGAGGACTCGTCGTCGGGGTGCGCGGTGATGTAGAGGATGCGCGTGGTGACCCGCGCCCGCTGAATGGCTTCGAGCGCGTCCGGCAGGCTCTGCGCCGCCGCCGGCACGGCCGCGAGCGCGCCGGCCAAAATCCAAAAGAGAACGCCAACCCTGCGGAGATGAACCGGCGCCCGGCTCACTGCGCCGCCCCGGCAAGCGGTTCACCTTGCGCCGCCCGCGGCGGGCCGAAGGGCCATTCACCGCGGTAGCGAGCTTGGAGGAAGTAAGCCAGCGTCCCCAGCAGAATCATCAGCAACCCCCCGAGTACAAATCTTCTGCCCGTGCTCGCGAACAGCGCCGCCCAACCGAAAATGGTCACCACCACCGGTGCCGGGTAGAGCCACATCTTAAACGGCAGCCGCTCCGGCGGCCAGCGCCGGCGCAGCATCATCAAGCCGACGGCCTGGCCGATGAACTGCACGAGCAGCCGCATCGCCAGGATGGCCTTGATGACGTCGCCCAGGCGGAAGAGCAGGCTGAACACCAACCCCGCCCCGCCCAGCGTCAGCAGCGAAACGTGCGGGAAGCGCTTCGTGGGATGAACGCGCCCGAACACGGAAAAGAAATTTCCGTCCAGCGCCGCCGCGTAGGGCACCCGCGAATAGCCGAGGATGAGGGAAAACAGCGACGCGAACGCCACCCAGAGGATCAGCAGCGTAGCGAGCGCCGCGGCGCGGCCGCCGTAGAGCCGCTCGAAGAACGCGCTGACGATGAAAGGCGATTCCTGCGCCTGCCGCCACGGCAAAACGCCCAAGATGCTGGTCTGCATGGCCAGGTAGAGCACGGCAATTCCTCCGATGGAAAGGAAAATGCCGCGCGGAATGTTCCGCTCGGGCTGGCGGATCTCCCCGCCGAGATGGCAGATGTTGTAGTAGCCCCAGTAGGTGTAGATGGTGTTGACGGTCGCCGCGCCGAGCCCCATGAAGAACACCCAGGATAGGTCCCAGGCCCCGGCGGGATAAGCGAAGGCAAGCTTGGCGTCAAAGTGCGTCACTCCGCCCCAGATGAGCCAGGCGATCGTGCCCAGCACACCCGCCCAGAGCAGCAGGGAGATCTTGCCGAGGGTGGTGATGCGCCGGTAGAGCAAGAAAATCAGAATCACGATCAACACACCGGAGACGGCTTTCTGTCCGTATGGCCCCGCCTGGATCATGGCCTCGCCGAAGCGTCCCATGCGGGGCAGCAGGAAGCTGAAATACTGCGCGAAGCCGATGGCGCCCGAGGCCATCACCAGCGGCGCCTGGATCAGCGTCTGCCAGACGAACAGGAACGACATCAGCCGGCCCCAGCGGCCGGGCCCGTAAGCCTCGCGAAGGAAAACGTAACTGCCGCCGGCCTGCGGCATGGCCGCGCCCAACTCGGCCCAGACAAACCCGTCGAGCAGCGCCAGCAACGCGCCCGCCAGCCAAGCCAGCAGGCATTGCGGCCCGCCCATGGCCTTGATCACCAGCGGGATCACCACGAACGGGCCGATGCCCACCATGTCAATCATGTTGAGCGCCGTGGCTTCCTTCAGGCCCAGGCCGCGTTCGAGTTTTTCGGGCTGCGTTTCGGCCGGCACGTGGCTCCCAAAACGAAGCCCAGAGCATAGCAGATGGTTGCAGCGCCGCCAAAAGACGGCCCTGCTGCGCTACCATCTAGGTCGTATGGTGATCCTTGGCGTGGCCATCACCGCCGCGACCGCGGTCATTCTGACGGCCGAGTTCCTGCGGCTGCGCTCAGCAGGGCTGCCCGCGTACGGCTGGCTGGGCCTGCTGGCGCTGGCCGGCGCCGAGTGGCTGATGTTTCGCGGCGTCGAGCCCGTGGCGACCTATTTCACTCCTCTCGCCTGGACGGCGTACATCCTCGTAGCCGATGCGGCGGTGTTTGCCCTGACGGGCCGCTCGCGCCTGCGGGATGCGCCCCTGCAGCTCGGCCAGGCAGCGCTGCTCTCGGTGCCGCTGTGGCTCATCTTCGAGGGCTACAACCTGCGCCTGGAGAATTGGACCTACGTGAGCGTGCCGCTCGGTTGGCTGGCGAGTTGGTTCGGCTACGCCTGGTCATTCGCCACCATAACGCCCGCGATCATCGTCACCGCCGACCTGATCGAATCCTTCGGCTGGTTTCCCCGGCAAGCGCCGCCAGTGAAGTTTTCCGCGGGGACGCAACGCGGGTTCATCGTCTTCGGCGCCATATTGCTGGCCCTGCCGCTGGTCGCGCCGCGGCGCGTGGCCGCTTACCTGTTCGCGCTGGTCTGGCTGGGGTTTATCTTCCTGCTCGATCCGATCAACCGCCGCCTGCGGCTGCCCTCGCTGCTGGCCGACCTCGAACAGGGCCGCCGCGGGCGGTTCTACGCCTTGCTCGTCTCCGGGTGGGTGTGCGGCTGGCTGTGGGAGTTCTGGAATTATTGGGCCTCGGCGAAGTGGCACTACATTTTCCCCATGTACCAGCACTGGAAAATCTTCGAGATGCCGGCGCCGGGCTATCTCGGATTTATTCCCTTTGCGCTCGAATGCCACGTGATGTACATCTTTGCGGCGTGGCTTCTGGGTTGGGCGCCCGCTGCGGCACTGCCCGTGCGAGCTGAGGGGCGCGCAGCAACAGCGCGGCCCGCGGCAGGGCGCCGCGCGCCAGAAAACGATTGAGATGACGCAGCGTCCGGGCTTCGTGAAAGTGGCCCAGCGGAGCGAGATCGCGCCGGGCAGCGGCAAGCTCGTGCTCGCGCACGGCAAGCCGATCGCGCTGTTCAACGTGAACGGGGCGTTTTACGCCATCAATTTCATCTGCCCGCACATGGGCGGGCCGCTGAGCGAAGGCAAATTTATCGACGACGGCCATGTGGTGGCCTGCCCGTGGCATGGCTGGACGTTCGACGTGCGCACCGGCCTGGCGGACCATCCCGGCGGCCACTCGGTCGCGGCGTATGAAGTGAAAGTGGACGGCGACGACATCCTGGTGGGATGGCTGAAGAAGGCGTGACGATTGACTGGCGATCCGCAGCTCGTGACGGCGAGCCCTAAAGCCTAAACCTTGCGCACGCTCCAAGTTTCGCGTTCCGCTTTTCAAGTTTGGCGCATTCCTCTGCTCCTCGCCGCCTGTGTGCTGCTGGGCATGCCGGCCCAGGCCGGCGGAAAGCTCCACTTGCCGCTGGAAGCGACCGAGGGCCTGCGGCTCATTTATAGCGGCGACCCCGACGCCGCCATAGAGCTCTTCCGCAAACTCCAGCAACAACAGCCCGACCATCCGCTGGGCTATCTGCTGGAAGCCGATGCGCGCTGGTGGAAGCTCTACTGCGAAGCCTGTGAGATCAAATACGGAACGATTGACGCCTGGCGCCGCCCGCGCCTGCCCGCGGACAACGCCTATTTCGCGCTGGCCGACAAGAGCGTGGCGCTGGCCGAGCGGCGGCTGAAGCAGAGCGAGACCCCCGACCTGCATCTCTACGCCGGAATGGGCTGGGCGCTGCGGGCGCGCCTGCTGGGGCTGCGCGACGACCGCCGGGGCACCGCGCGCGCCGGGGTGAAGGCCCGCGAGCATTTCCTGCGCGCCACACAGCTCGATCCGGAACTGGCTGACGCCTATACCGGCCTGGGGCTCTACAACTATTACGTGGATACGCTCTCGGCGCTCGCCCGCGTGCTGCGCTTCTTGATGGGCATCCCCGGCGGCGACAAAAGGGAAGGCATCCGCCAACTCGAGCTGGCCATGGAGAAGGGTGAACTCACCGCGGTGGAGGCGCGGTTTTATCTGGCCAAGAACCTGCGCAATTACGACCAGAAATACGAGCGCGCCGCCAAGCTGTTCGCCCCGCTCGTGGAACAGTGTCCGCAAAACCCCATCTTCCACCTTCTGCTCGGCGACATGCGCGCCAAGCTCCGCCACCGGGAGAAGGCTGCCGTAAGCTTCCGCGCCGCGCTCGGGCTGGAAAACCGCGACGCGGCCTGCCAGGCGCGTGTCCGGCAGGTGGCCCAGGCAGCGCTGGCCGCACTCACGGCGTCCCACGCCGCGACGGGCGCGCCCTGAAGCCGGCAGAGGCGGACAGCAAGCCGCCTACGCACGGACGTCCACCACCAAGGAGTTGAACCGGCACTAGGCGTGCGCGGCTTGTTCCTGCTCGAAGGCGTGATATGAGGAGCGCACGAGCGGACCGGCCTCGACGTGCCGGAAGCCCATGGCCTCGCCCAGGCGCTTGAATTCGGCGAACTCGTCGGGGTGGACGAAGCGCACAACCGGGAGGTGCTCGCGAGTGGGTTGCAGGTATTGTCCGAGAGTGAGGATGTCGGTGCGCTGGGCCACCAGATCGCGCATGGCCGCAAGGACTTCTTCGCGCGTCTCTCCCAGTCCCAGCATGAGTCCCGTTTTCGTGGGCATCGCCGGAGCCAGGGCCTTGGCGCGGCGCAACAACTCGAGCGAGCGCTCGTAGACGGCGCCCTTGCGCACCCGGCGATAGAGCCGCGGCACGGTCTCGGTGTTGTGGTTGAGCACGTCAGGGCGCGCCGCCACCACGGTCTCGAGCACCGGCCACGCCCCGCGGAAGTCCGGGATCAGCACCTCCACCTTGCAGCCCGGCACGCGCCGGCGGATCTCTTCGATCGTGCGGGCGAAGATGGCCGCGCCGCCGTCGGGCTGGTCGTCGCGGTTCACCGAAGTGACCACCGCGTAGCGCAGGCCCATCTTTTCGACGGCTTCGGCGACGCGCTGCGGCTCGTCTTCATCCGGCGGGCCGGCGGGCTTGCCCGACGGCACAGCGCAGAACCCGCAGGCGCGAGTGCAGATGTTGCCCAGGATCATGAACGTGGCCGTGCGGTGCTCCCAGCACTCGCCCATGTTCGGGCAGCGCGCGCTCTCGCACACCGTATGTAGGTTGAGGGTGCGCATGATGCGCTTCAGTTCCTGATAATTCGGCCCACCGAAGAATTTCACCCGCAGCCAGGGCGGGCGCGGGTGCACCGTGGGCATGGGGACTTCCGCCAAGGGCAATGCGGCCGGGCTCGAGAGGATGTTAAAGGGAGAGGCCATTTATAGCGCCGCGATGCTGCCGGCGAACCAGAAAAATCATTCTACTCGGCTGGCGAAAGTGTGACAAGGTGCCGTCTCCAATGTCGAAGGGGGAGAGCTTCCACACTGGTGGCCGCTTGAATCCCGAAGTTCAGCCACGGGCATAATGTGGTTTTGTTGCTTTTTTACAACACCAATGGCTAGTTATGTGTGATGTTGCTTGTAAGCCAAACAATCTAAAGGAGTAATTAAGGAGTGATTGGGAACGAAAAGTGCTACTATTCTACCGAGTCGCTTGCCCCCTCAAACCACCATCGAGCGCCCGGTCGAGACCGAGGGCATTGGGTTGCACACCGCAGTGCGCTGCCGGCTGCGCCTGGTGCCTGCGCCGGCGGATACCGGCATCGTCTTTCGACGGGTGGACCTGGACAACTTCGAAATCGAAGCGCACGTGCGCAATGTGGCGCGCGTGAGCTATGCCACCAGCCTAATGAAAAAGGGCGTGCTGCTCTCGACCATCGAGCACCTGCTGGCGGCGCTCTACTCCTGCGGCGTGGACAACATTTACGTGGAACTCGATGCGCTCGAGGTGCCCATCCTGGACGGCTCCGCGCAGCCGTTCATCGCGCTGCTGGAAAAGGCCGGTGTGCGCAAGCTGCGGCGGCGGCGGCGTTACCTGAAAGTTGTGCGGCCGCTGGAAATCGAGGACGGCGACTCCGGCAAGCCGGGGCAAGTCCGCCGCATCGGCATCTACCCGGCCGAGGAGTTCCGTGTCCGCTGCTTGATTGATTATGCGCACCCCTCCATCGGGCGGGAAGAGATCGAAGTTGCGGTGCAGCGCGACACGTTCAGCCACTTGCTTGCCCCGGCACGCACGTTTGGGTTTCTCGAGGACGAGGCGCGCCTCCGCGCCGTGGGCCTGATCCAAGGGGTCTCGTACGAGAACGCCATCGTATTGAACCGCGAAGGCGTGGTGAATGGCCCGCTGCGCTTCGCCGACGAGTTCGGCCGGCACAAGGCGCTCGACCTAATCGGCGACCTCGCGCTGGTGGGCCTGCCGCTGAAGGCTTTGGTGGTTGCGCACAAGGCCGGCCACGCGTTGCACACCCAACTCGTCACCCGCCTGCTGGCCGATGAGTCCCTGTGGACGGAGACCTCCGCCGAAACCCTTGCAGCTGCGCCGCTGGCGGCGGCCGCCGCCTCTTTCCCTGCCAGCCAGTAACTGGCGGCCACTCTGCCCAAATCTGGATGGAACGGAAATTATCTGACCGGAGGACTATGCTCGTTGGCAGAGGCGTCGCGCTCGGCGCGGACCACCCCGGTGTGGTCGGTATAGAAGTGGCGTAGCCCGGTGGTGCCGGGAACAATAGGGTCGGCATGGACGGTGTAGGCATCCAGTGTTCCGGTCTTGCGCGTATCGGCAGCACGATAGGTGAAGCGGTAACCCGATTTCTGGCCACTGGCGAGCGTAGCGTCGAGCCGGTTGGGGGCGCTGGCCCCCGCGGTCCCGCCGCCGGCCGTTGATGTAAGAGCCTCCAGCGTCGGAGGATAGGCCAGATTATCCATGAGGTAGACGGCCGCGGCGACATGGATCTGGCGAAGCGCACTGACCGCAGCGGCCTCGTTAGCCGACTGCTTCGCGCGCAGCAGGTTGGGGATGGCAACGGCGGCAATGATCGCCAAGGGGATGATAGCGATTCCCACGTAACCGAGGATGAGTCCCGCCAGCGCCATGCCCGCGCCCTTCAACCGTCCGGCACTGGCGCGGATCTCCGCGCGCGACCAGTGGCCGAAGATGACTGCCAGGATGGCGGCCGGAAAGACCACGAAGAACAGGCCAAGGATCAGGCTGGCAAGGGCCTTGCCGCTGGTGACCGGCTCGCCGGCGGGCCCGGCTGGAGGCGCCTGGGCCAAGTCCGCGCGGCACCAGCCGCAGAATCGGGCATCGTCCGGGACCTCCTTGGAGCAGACGGGGCACTTTCTCATGTTCACGCCTCCAGAGGGACGGCTGGATGTCCGCTCCACGCTAGGTATACCCCCGGCACCGGGAATGTCAACCGGGAGTCCCGCAGCCCCACGCCGAGGGCCAGGAGACACCCCCCCTGGCAGGCCCGAAAAGTGATTGTGGCATGGCTGCGCGGGGTTGCGGCTATCCGTTGTAAAAACTTCAGCGGCAGGCGAGAATAGCACGACGATGGCATTGCCAGACTTCACCATTGTGATTTTGGCGGCGGGCAAGGGCACGCGCCTGCGCTCGAACGTTGCCAAAGTGTTGCACCGCGCCGGCGGCAAAACCCTGGTCGAGCACGTGGCACAAGCCTGCCGGCCGCTGGGCGCGCGAGCCACTTTCGCTGTTGTCGGCCATCAGGCTGAGGAGGTTGGCACGGTGGTCGCACCGCTGGGAGTGCGGAGCGTCGTGCAACAGCCGCAGCGCGGCACGGGCCACGCCCTGCTGGTAGCGCGGCGGGCGATGGGCAATCGAGCCAAATACGCGCTGGTGATTGCCGGCGACGCGCCGCTGGTGCGCACAGAAACACTGCGCGCGCTGGCGCGCGCGCATCACACCGGCAATGCCGCCGCGACGATTCTTACGGCGCAGCTTGCCGACCCCACCGGCTACGGCCGCATCGTCCGCAAACAGGACGGCAGCGTGGCCGCCATCGTCGAGGAATCGGCGCTCACCGACGACCAGCGCGGCATCAGTGAGGTCAACTCCAGCATCTATTGTTTCACGCTCGAAAAACTCTGGCCGTGCCTCAACGCCCTGCACCCCCAAAACGTCCACCGTGAGCTGTACCTCACCGACGCCATTGCCTTGCTCGGACAACAGGGCGAAAGCGTGCTCGCCCAGCTCGCCCCGGACGCTCAGGAAATCCTGGGCTGCAATACCCGTGCCGAGCTTGCCGAGGTGGACCGCATCTTCCGCCAGCGCAAGCGCGCGGCGATGATGGACGCCGGCGTGACCCTCCAACTTCCCGAGACCGTGGTGATTGATCCCGAGGTCGAAATCGGCGCCGATTCGCTGGTGGAACCCTGCGTGCACCTGCTGGGGAAAACGCGCATCGGCCGCGGCTGCACCATTCGCACCGGCAGCGTGATTCAAGACTCGCTGCTCGGCGATGCAGTGGTGGTAGAGCCGCATTGCGTGGTGGCCGCAAGCCGCCTGGGCAACGGCGCGAGGATCGGCCCGTTCGCGCGCCTGCGTCCCAAGACCGAACTGCGCGCCGGGGCGCGCGTGGGCAATTTCGTGGAGGTCAAGAAGACCGTGCTGGCCGAAGGCGCCAAGGCCATGCACCTCAGCTACCTGGGCGACGCCAAGATCGGCGCGCACACCAACATCGGCGCGGGCACAATCACCTGCAACTACGACGGCACGAGCAAGCATCCCACCACAATCGGCAAGCGCGTGTTCGTGGGCAGCGATTCGGCGCTTGTGGCGCCGGTAAGAGTGGGCGACGGCGCGTACATCGCCGCAGGCTCGACCATCACCGAAAACGTTCCCCCCGGCGCGCTGGGCATCGGTCGCGGCCGCCAGGTCAATAAGCCCGGCTGGGTGGCCCAGCGCCGCCGCGAAGCGGCTGCGGCAGACCGCGCTCGCCCCCGCTCCAAGAAGCGCGGCGCCAAGACGCGCCCGAAAAGAACACCTCGCCGCAAGGCCGCCGCAAAACGATCGAAGCGCAAGCCCTCCCGCCGCCGCTAACCACTGCTTTGGCGTCATTCTTCATTCTCCACCGAGTCAGGGATTCAGGACGAGCCCGCGGGCGGAATGGCCGGTGTGTTAGAATGCGCTTAGAGGGGCGCGAAATGAAATTCGGCGTGGTTGTTTTTCCCGGATCGAACTGCGACCACGATGCCGGCCACGCCATCGGGACGGTGCTCGGCCAGCCGGTCGAATTCATCTGGCACCAGTCCGACGAGGTCGCGGGCTTTGATGCCGTGATCCTCCCCGGCGGGTTCGCCTACGGCGACTACCTGCGCACCGGCGCCATCGCGCGCTTTTCGCCGGTGATGAAAGCGGTGGAGGCATTTGTGCGGCGCGGCGGGCTGGTGCTGGGCATCTGCAACGGCTTTCAGATCCTGCTCGAGGCGGGCCTGCTGCCCGGCGCGATGTTGCGCAACGCCGGGCTGCGCTTTATCTGCCGACAGGTGCATATCCGCGTGGAGTCCTCGGCCACACCGTTCACCTCCGCGGCGCGGGCGGGGCAGGTGCTAAAGATGCCCATCGCGCACTCCGAGGGCAACTACTTCTGCGACGCGCGGACGCTGGCGGAGTTCGAGCGCAACGGCCAGATCGTCTTCCGCTATACGACCCCCGACGGCCGCGAAGCGCCGGCGGCCAATCCCAACGGCTCGCTGGCCAACATTGCGGGGATATGCAACCGCGAACGCAACGTGCTGGGCCTGATGCCGCATCCCGAGCGCGCCTCAGAAGCCGCGCTGGGCTCGGCCGACGGCCTAGTGATTTTCCGCTCGATGGTGGCCGCGCTGGCAGGCCGAGCCACGCCCGCGGCGGACCGCGTGCGCGTGCCGGCGTAGCACCCCACCGACGCGGCGTCGCGGAAGCCCGGCCCTAAACACTCGCCGAGCCGGCGCCAGGAATAAGCAGCACGATGATTGAGACCGACGTCAAAGTCACTCCAGAGCTGGCCGCGGAGCACGGCCTCACCGCCGAGGAGTACGCCCGCGTGGTCGCCGTCCTGGGCCGCGAGCCCAACCTAACCGAGCTGGGCATTTTCAGCGTGATGTGGAGCGAGCACTGCTCCTATAAATCGAGCAAAGTCCACCTGAAGCGCCTGCCGACGCGCGGGCCGCAAGTGCTGCAAGGCCCCGGAGAAAACGCCGGAGTGGTGGACATCGGCGACACCCTCTGCGCCGTGTTCAAGATCGAATCGCATAACCACCCGAGCTACGTCGAACCGTTCCAGGGCGCGGCCACCGGCGTGGGCGGCATCCTGCGCGACATCTTCACCATGGGCGCCCGGCCCATCGCCGTGCTCGACTCGCTGCGCTTCGGCCCCATCGCGCCGCACGACAGCGCCAACCCCGCGGAGATTGCGAGCCATCGGCGCATCCTCGACGGCGTGGTGAGCGGCATCGCGTTCTACGGCAACTGCTTTGGCGTGCCGACGGTGGGCGGCGAGGTGGCCTTCGAGCCCGGCTACGCGAAAAATCCGCTGGTGAACGTTCTGGCGCTGGGCATCGCCAAGAAGGACGAACTTTTCTTCGCCCGGGCCCGCGGCACGGGCAACCCGGTGATCTATGCCGGCGCGAAGACCGGCCGCGACGGCATCCACGGCGCGTCGCTGCTGGCCTCGGCCGAGTTCACCGCCGAATCGCAGCAAAAGCGGCCCAACGTACAGGTGGGCGACCCGTTCATGGAAAAGCTGCTGCTGGAGGCGTGCCTCGAGGCCATGCGCACCGGAGCGGTGGTGGCCATCCAGGACATGGGCGCGGCGGGGCTTACCTGTTCAACCTGCGAGATGGCCTCGCGCGGCGGCACGGGGATCGAAATCGAGCTGTCGCAGGTGCCGCAGCGCGAAAGCGGCATGACGCCTTATGAAGTCATGCTGAGCGAGTCGCAGGAGCGCATGTTGCTGGTGGCCGAACGCGGCCGCGAGAGTGAAGTGCTCGCCGTGTTCCGCAAATGGGGGCTCGACGCAATCGAAATCGGCCGGGTGACGAGCGACGCCCGCCTGCGCGTGCGCGACCATGGCAGTGTGGTGGCCGAAATCCCGGCGCACGCGCTGGCCGAAGAAGGGCCGGTCTACGAGCGGCCGCTGGCCCCGCCGGCAGCGCCAAAGGACGAGCGCCTATTCGAATTCACCGCAAACGGGACTGAGCTCACCGACAACTTTACGCGCCTGCTGGCCTCGCCGGCGATTGCCTCGAAGCGCTGGATCTTCGAGCAGTACGACCACATGGTGCGGACCAACACCTTGGTGGGGCCCGGCGCGGGCGACGCGGCAGTGCTGCGCATCAAGGGCACGCAGCGCGCGCTTGCGCTCAGCGTGGACGGCAACGGCCGCTGGTGCGCGCTCGCGCCGCGCCTGGGAGCCATGCACGCCGTGGCCGAAGCGGCGCGCAATGTGGCCTGCGCCGGCGCGCGCCCCCTGGCCGCCACCAACTGCCTGAACTTCGGCAATCCCGAGAAGCCGGGGATCATGTGGCAGTTCCGCGAGGCCGTGGAAGGCATCGCCGAGGCGTGCCAGGCGCTCGCCGTGCCCATCACCGGCGGCAACGTAAGCTTCTACAACGAGACGCTGGGCAAAGCGATCGATCCCACGCCGGTGCTCGGCGTGCTCGGCGTGCTGGAGGACGCTTCCCGAGCGCTGGGGATGGCGTTCCGCAGCGCAGGCGACGCAATTGTGCTGCTGGACGGCCAAAATGGGGCACCGCAAACCGTAGAGTCGGGGAATGCCGCGCGCAGGTCGCAAGACGAGCTGCGGCGGGAGTTCTCCTCGTCCGAATATGCGAAGACCATTCGCGGCATCGTCGCCGGCCAGCCGCCGGCGAGCGACCTGGCCGCCGAAAAGCGGCTGATCGACTGCCTGGTGGCGCTCGCAGCCCAAGGCCTGGTTCGCTCGGCGCACGATGTGAGCGACGGCGGGCTGGCCGTGACGCTGGCGGAGTGCTGCTTCGCGTCCGGTGAAAACCTCGGGGCCGAGATCGCGCTGCACGCGGGGGGAGACGCAACCCCGAAACTTCGCGGCAGCGTCCCTGCCATCGAGCCGACCGAGTGGGCGCTGTTCGGCGAGCGCGGAGCGCGCGCAGTGGTATCGGTTTCGCCCGCCTCACTTGCTCCGGTAGAAGGAACTGCGAGACAATACGGCGTTGCGGCGCGCCGGATCGGCACGGTTATTCGCGACGACTTCCGCATTCAACAAAACAATCGAGCGGTGATTCGCGCGCGTGTCGAATCGCTGCGCGACGCCTGGGCCGGCGCGCTCGAACGCGCACTCTGGGGAAAATGACCGAGGCCATGCAGTTCGACGACGACCACTTCCACGACCACTGCGGCGTGTGCGGCGTCTTCGGCCATGCCGAGGCCGCCAAGCTGACCTATCTGGGCCTGTACGCGCTGCAGCACCGCGGGCAGGAGTCCGCCGGAATCGCCTCGACCGACGGCGGAAACCTGCACCTGCACAAGGGTATGGGACTGGTGCAAGAAATCTTCCGGCGCGACGTGATTGCCAAGCTTGCCGGCGACGCCGCCATCGGCCACACGCGCTATTCCACCGCGGGTGACACTTCGCTTTCGAACGCCCAGCCCATCGTCATTGACTGTAACAAGGGCAAGCTGGCGCTGGGCCACAACGGCAACCTGACCAACGCAGTCGAGTGGCGGCGGAAACTGGAGCACCGGGGCTCGATCTTCCAAACCACCAGCGACACCGAGGTGATCGTGCACCTAGTGGCACGCAGCGCGGCGCGCCACCTCTCCGGCGCCATCGCCGACGCGCTGAACCAGGTGGAAGGCGCTTACTCGCTGCTGCTGATGACCCGCGACGAGCTCTACGCCATCCGCGACCCTCGCGGCTTCCGCCCGCTCAACCTGGGGCGCCTGGGGCGGGCGTGGCTCGTCGCTTCGGAGACCTGCGCCTTCGACCTGCTCGGCGCCGAGTACGTGCGCGAAGTCGAGCCCGGCGAAATGGTGCGCATTTCGCGCTCGGGGGTGGAGTCCATCCACTTTGCGCCGCCCAAGCCGCACCAGTACTGCATCTTCGAGCACGTCTATTTCTCGCGCCCCGACAGCGTGATCTTCGGCCGCCCGGTGAACCAAAGCCGCGAGCGGCTGGGCCGCCAACTGGCGTTGCAGCACCCCGCGGCAGCCGATGTGGTGGTGCCCGTGCCCGATTCCGGCGTGCCCGCGGCCATCGGCTTCGCGCTGGAGTCCGGCATACCGTTCCGCATGGGCCTGATCCGCAATCACTACATCGGCCGCACGTTCATCGAGCCGGAGCAGGCCATCCGCGACTTCGGCGTGAAGCTGAAGCTGAACCCGGTGCGCGGGCTGCTGGAGGGCAAGCGCGTCGTGCTGGTGGACGATTCCATTGTCCGCGGCACCACCAGCCGCAAAATCGTGCGCATGGTGCGCGAGGCGGGCGCCACCGAAGTGCACGTGCGCATCAGTTGCCCGCCGACCGTCTCGCCGTGCTACTACGGCATCGACACGCCCACTCGCGAAGAGCTAATCGGCGCAGTGAAGCCGGTGGAGGAGATCCGTGAATTCATCGGCGCGGATTCGCTGGGCTATCTCTCGCTGGAAAGCCTGCGGCGGGCGGTGGGCGACACCGAAGGAAACTTCTGCACTTCGTGCTACACGGGCGTCTATCCCACCGAGCTTGTACAATTAGAGGTGGCTCGCCGCGAAGGCGAGCCTCATGCGGCGGTTCCCCATGAACATTGAAGAGAAACTCTCTCTGCGTCGGCGCATCCTCCGCGAAGTGCTCGCTTGGTTCTGGGTGCTCGCGGCGTTCCTGCTGATTCAAGGCACGCTGGTGCAGGCGCGGGTGATCCCTTCGGGCTCGATGGAACGCACGCTGCTGATCGGCGACCGCCTGCTGGTCAGCCGCATCGGATACGACGCCGGCTTGCCCTTCCCCGAGGGGCACGTGGGGGCGTGGGGCGGGCCGCGCCGGCAGCAGGTGGTCATCTTTCGGGCGCCCATCTCGGGCTCGTCCGACTACGTGAAGCGCTTGATCGGCTTGCCGGGCGATCGGCTGGAGATTCGCGACGGCACGGTGTGGATCAACGGTCAGCGGCTCGCCGAGCCCTACGTGGCCGCGCCGATGGACCCCCGGGAGCATTTCGGCCCGGTGACCGTGCCGGCGAAGAGCTATTTCGTCATGGGCGACAATCGCGCCAATTCCTATGACAGCCGCTACTGGGGCTTCGTGCCGCGCTCGGCGATTGTGGGGACGCCCGCGGTGATCTACATGTCCATTGATGCGCCTGAAGCGGCCTGGCAGCCGGGGCAGCTCCGCGAGCGCATCTACGCTTATGCGAACGCGCTGCTGCATCCGGGCCAGGTGCGCTGGAAGCGGTTGTTTGGAACGTTCTAGGTCATCGGCGGCGGCCTGCTGGGTCGACACAGATTCCACGTTCCCTTCCATTCGGTCGAAAGAGATTGCCTGCGATGCGCTATGCTGACGCCGGCGTGGATATCCCGCTGGCCCACGAGGCCAAGCAGCGCATCCACCGCCTGGCCGGGCGCACGCTGACCCGCGAAGTCCTGGGACAACTGGGCGCGTTTGGCGCGCTCTACCAACTCGACCGCAAGCGCTGGCGCGAGCCCGTGCTCGTTTCCAGCGCCGACGGGGTGGGCACGAAGCTGAAAGTTGCCTTTGCAATGGGCGTGCACTCGACGGTCGGCGCCGACCTGGTCAACCACTGCGTCAACGATATCCTGACTCACGGGGCCGAGCCGCTTTTCTTCCTCGACTACCTAGCCATGGGCCGCATGGACCCGGACGTGGTGGAGCAGGTAGTCGAAGGCATGAGTCGCGCCTGCCACCAGGCGGGCTGCGCGCTGGTCGGCGGCGAGACCGCCGAGATGCCCGGCTTCTACGCGCCCGGAGAATATGACCTCGCCGGGTTCATCGTGGGCGCAGTCGAGCGCAGCCGCATCCTGGGGCCCAGCGGCGTCCGCGCCGGCGACCTGTTGGTGGGACTGCCCTCGACGGGCCTGCACACCAACGGCTACTCGCTGGCGCGCAGATTGGTGTTCGAGGTGGGGCGCTTGCAGGCGGATAGCTACGTCGCCGAGGTGGGCAATAAAATCGGGGCCGAGCTGCTGAAGCCGCACCGCTGCTACTGGCCGATGCTGAAGCGCATCGTCGCGCAGGGCTGGGCGACGGCCATGGCCCACATCACCGGCGGCGGCATCTCCGGGAACCTGCCGCGGGCGTTGCCGCGCTCGACGCAGGCGGTGGTCGAGCTGGCTTCCTGGCCGATCACGCCAATCTTCCGCTACCTGGCCCGGCTCGGCAGGATCGAGCAGGACGAGCTGCTGCGCACCTTCAACCTCGGCGTGGGGATGATCCTGGTGGTGCCGCCGAAACACCTGCCCAAGGTCGAAGCCGAGTTCAAGCGGCGCCGCGAGAAGTTTTATCGCATCGGGCACGTGGCCCGCGCCGGGGCCGGCAAGCAGCGCGTCAGCTTCACCGGCTCCCTGCCGCTCTAATTTCACTCATCGCTACGGCAGCCCGATGGTCAACGCGCCGGCTGTTTCCCTTCGCGGGCCTTGCGCCGACGGCTCCAGTACCACCAATTGCATTGGGCCCGAGGCAGCCGCGGATTGCGGGCCTGGGCCACCGCCGCGGTGAACACGTCCAGGCAGCAGATGTCCTGCGGCCGGCCGGTGGCGGCGCAAAGTTGCTCGTAAAGCTTGGCTGGATTGCGGCGCGCGAGAGCCGGCACGCTGCGCACTCCCAGGGATTTCAGGTCGCGCAGCAGCGCCGGGCCCACGGAAACGAGATCCTCGAGCATGCGGGTTTGCTTCATTTGAGCGGCCCCTTTCTGTTTTCGCTTTACTTTCGCCTTCGGCATTGTACACTATCTCGCCCGGCGCAGTCTAATCGAAACTAGGCCCGGAGGGAGGACAGATGAATCGAACGATATTCTTGGCCCTGGCTTTGGCGCTGGCGGCGGCCGGCGGGAAAACCACTTCGCGCGAGGAGAAAATCACCATGAAGAAACTCACACCCGTTCTGCTGGTAGAGGAGATCGAGCCATCCCTGCCCTTCTGGGTTGACCGGCTGGGCTTCCAGAAAACCGTGGAAGTCCCCGAGGGCGCGAAGCTCGGCTTTGTGATGCTGGCCAAAGACAACGTGGAGATCATGTACCAGAGCCGGGCCAGCGTGGAAAAAGACGTTCCGGCGCTGGCTAAGGGGCCGTTGCGGTCCTCCACGGTCCTGTACATCGAAGTGCCAAACATCGAAGAGATCGTCGAAAAACTCAAGGGCGTGGAGGTGGTGGTGCCACAGCGCAAGACTTTCTACGGCGCCACCGAGATCGGCGTGCGCGAACCGGCCGGGAACGTGATCCTCTTCGCGGCGTTCGAGGAGAAGCACTGAGTCCCTAACATCCACGCTCTTTTGCCGCCCGCGAGAGATGTGCTAACGTGCTGCGCTGATGACCAAGCGCATCGGCGTGCTGCTCTCCGGCCGCGGCTCGAACTTCGAGGCGCTGGCCGAGAGCGTGGCTGCAGGCCGCATCCCCAACGCCGAGATCGCCATTGTGATCAGCAACCGCGAGGGCGCGCCGGGAATCGAGCGCGCGCGCGCCCGGCGGATTGAGTCGCGGGTGATCCCCTCGAAGGGCCTCGAGCGGGAGGCCTACGACAAGCTGGTGGTCGCGGCACTGCGAGATAAACAGGTGGACCTGGTGTGTCTCGCCGGGTTTATGCGCCTGCTCTCGCCGTATTTTGTGGCCGCCTACCGCAACCGCATCCTGAACATCCACCCGTCGCTGCTGCCGGCGTTCCCGGGGCTGGAGGCGCAGCGGCAGGCGCTGGAATACGGCGTGAAGTGGAGCGGGTGCAGCGTGCACCTGGTGGACGAAAATCTTGACGCCGGGCCCATCGTTGTGCAGGCAGCGGTGGAAGTGCTGGACAGCGACACTCCGGAGACACTGGCCGCCCGAATTCTGAAAGAAGAGCACCGCATTTACTCCGAGGCGGTGCGCATCGTGCTGGAAGGGCGCTTGCGCATCGAGGGCCGCCGCGTCTTCCGGTTGCCGCTTGAACAATCGAAGGCCAACGATGGCTAGCGCGAAGTTCAAGCCCGTCGAGGAGCAGCTCGCCTACCTGCGCAAGGGCGCCGCAGAAATCATCCGCGAAGAGGAGCTGAAGGCGAAGCTCGAGAAATCCCTTGCCACCGGGAAGCCGCTGCGGGTGAAGCTGGGCGTGGACGCGACGGCCCCCGACCTGCACCTCGGCCACACCGTCGTGCTGCGCAAGCTGAAACATTTTCAGGACCTGGGCCACACGGCCATCTTTCTGATCGGCGATTTCACCTCCATGGTCGGCGACCCCACCGGCCAGTCCGAGACGCGCCCCCCGCTGTCTCGCGAAGAGGTGCTGGCCAACGCGAAGACGTATCTCGCGCAGGTCTATAAGATCCTGGATAAGAAAAGGACTGAAGTGCGCTACAACAGCGAGTGGCTGGGAAAACTGACCAGCTACGAGATGGTCCGCCTGTGCGGGCACTACCGCCTGGCGCGCATGCTGGAGCGCGAAGATTTCCGCTCACGCCTCGCGGGCAACCAGCCCATCGCCATCCACGAGCTGCTCTACCCGCTGCTGCAAGCCTACGATTCGGTGGCGCTCAAGGCCGACGTCGAGCTGGGCGCCACGGAGCAGAAATTCAACCTCCTGGCAGGGCGCGAGCTCCAGCGCGAGTACGGCCAGGCGTCGCAGGTGGCCCTGACCATGCCCATCCTGGTGGGCACCGACGGCCAGCGAAAAATGTCCAAGAGCTTGGGCAACTACGTGGGCATCACCGAGCCGCCCAACGAAATGTTCGGCAAGCTGATGTCCATCCCCGACGAGCTGATGTGGCGCTACTACGAACTCTGCACGGATGTGCCCCAAGAGGACATCGTGAAATTCCAGCAGGCTATCCACGCCGGCGAAGTGCACCCGATGGATATCAAAACGGAGCTGGCCCGGCTGGTGGTCGCCGAATTCCACGGCCCGGAAGCAGCCAAGAAAGCGCGCGAGGAGTTCCAGCGCGTCTTCCGCGAGCGCCAGGCCCCGGAGGAGGCGCCGGTGCGGAGGCTGCCGCGAGGCGCGCCGAAGCGTGTGGTTGCGCTGCTGGTGGAGCTGGGGCTGAGTTCTTCGCGCAGCGAAGCGGAACGCCTGGTAAAGCAGGGTGGCGTGGAAATGGATGGCGCTCGCGTAAACGACGTGAAAAAGGAAGTGAGCCTGGCAAAGCCTGCCGAGTTCCTGCTGCGCGCGGGGAAGAAAAAATTCCTCCGCGTGGTCATCGAATGAGATGAGCCCCGGGCCGCGGCTTGACCAGCTACCAGAGCTTCAGCGCAACGGCGTAGCCGGTGAGCAAGCCGTGGAAGAAAGCCTGGCGCTGCTTTTGGTTGGAGTCCTTGTAGCGCCGCGAGGCCTGGTCGAGCGCCTTCAATAATTTTTCCCGTCGCTGCTGCCGCGGGCCCCCGGCCAACAGCTTCTTGATCAGCAACTGCACCGCCTCATCGTCCGCAATGCCGTATTTGTGCGTGTGTTGCGCCATGGGAACAACCTCCTGCGTAAGCCATTATAGTCCAGCATGGTGAGATTGGCGCGGGACCACCGGCAGCTACTTCTGCTCGGCAAGCTTCTTCAGTCGCGCCAAGTCGGCACGGTCGCGCCGGGCCACCGCATGGCGCGTGATCAGCCAGTCGGCGAGGCGTCCCAGCCGCCCGGGGAGCTGATAGGCGTCGCGCATGCGCACGCGGGCACCTCCGGGAGCGACCTCGAGCTCCCAGCGCTGTAGCCCGCGCACGCCGTACTCATCCTGGAACCGCCATTCGAGCAGGCGGCCCCACTGGTAGGCGGTGACCACAGCGGTGTGCGCGACTTCCTTCGAACCCACCCGCCCGGTGATGCGCACCTTCTGCCCCACCTGAAACTCCGGCGCGCCGGCCTGCACCTCGAGCTCGATTTCCATCTCTGCGCCGTACCAGTAGGGCATGCGCTGGGGCACAAAAAAAACAAAGGCACGGTCGGGGGACGCGGCAATCTGCACGGTGAATTCGAGCTGGCCCATGGAAGGACCGCCAGTCTAACACCGCCCGGCGCCCACAGGCGCGCGGTAGCGCCGGCTGGGGCGCAAGCCCTACCGGGTTACTGGGCGGGGACGTATTTGGGCGGCTGCCCGCTGGCCCACGGATCGTAGGTCTGGGCGAAAATGATCCGCTCGGCGGTGGGCGGATGACTGTAGAGCCAAATCTTGATGAACGGGCTCGGGCTGGGGTCATCCAGATTCGTCTCGCCGGAGATCTGGAAGGTCTGCGCGGCGACCTCGCCGGCATCAGGGAGCAGGCCGTGGGTCACCTCGAGACTGTAGACATCAGCTTGATGCTCGATGCGGCGGCTGATTGCGTTTTCGATCGGGGCGGCGAAGAAGCTGAACAGAGAATACAGCAGCAACAGCAAGGGGAGCGAGGCCCAATCGTCGAGGCCGCGGATTTTCCAGCGCTGGCCCCAGCGGCGCAGCGCGGCGGGCAGCAGCCAAGAGCTCGCCCACAGGAAAACAAAAAGCCCCGCCGCAAGATAGGCCATGCCCTGAGCGACGTGGCCCAGAACGTAGTGCCCCAGCTCATGCCCGAAGACCGTCAAGACCTGCGGCGGGTTCAACCTCTCGAGCGTGGTGTCCCACACCACCACACGCTTCGACGCGCCCAGGCCGGTGACGTAGGCGTTCACAGCCGTAACTTTCTCGCTAGCCTTCATCTCCCACATGCGGTCGGGCGGGATGCGCAGTCCGCCCCGCTCGACGACCTTCTCGATTTGCGCGACGAGCTGCGGATGCCGCGCCGCGAGCGGCTCAAAATGGAAAAACATCGGCTCGATCACCACCGGCTCGACGAACAGCACGAAGGCGATCATCGGCAACAAGGCCAGCCAGGAATAGAACCACCAGCGCCGCGGGCTGCGCCGCATCACGCCGTACAGGACCCAGACCACAAACGCGCCGAGCGCGGCGAGCAGCAGTTGCACCTTCAACCAGTCCCAGACCCATCCGCCCCAACCCTGCACCGACTGCCCATACTCGAGCAGCAGCCAGTGGGAATAGGCGCCGCGGGGCAGATTCAACGCGCGCAGAGTCAGCAGCAGGAGCGGGGCGCACACCATGGCCTGGAGAACCCTGCGCGAGGAGAGGCGTTCGGCCAAGTCGCGGTACCTCGGCCCCAGCCGCCAGCGCAGGACCAGCAGAAGAGTCAGAAGGCCGTAAACAAATCCGAGGAAGTACAGCCGGTAAAACGCCCGGTGGAAGGCCACCGCCTTCTGATATTTTTCCGCCGGGAGCGTGTAGGGCTTGACGACCTTACCCTGAAGGTTCACGGCTGGCTCAGCACTGCGCGGCGCCTGCGTCTGCAGCAAGCCCTGCGGGCGGGCCGATGGGCCAGGCCCTGCACCGGCGCTTGCAGGGCACAGCGGAAGCAACAGCAAGACGACCGCACCCAACAAGCTGGCCGCGCCGAAGAAAAGACTCGACCGGTTCACGGCACTCCCTCGAAGGTGTCCCGCAGGACGAAGCGCACTCGACCAAGGCCACGCAACGCGCCGGAGTATCGCCCACTCGCTCCGGCGGGCGCAAGTTGCCGCGGCTCATTCGCCTGGAAACTTGTCTCCCGACCCTGCATCGAATAAGCTATGCGGGCCGTTCACCGGGGCCCAACTACCGACGGAGGACACTTCATCATGACGTGCCGCACAGCTCGGATGGTTGCTTGCCTGGCTGCACTGCTGTTTCTTTCCGGAGCGTCTTCCCTTGCCGGCGATGGCGAGCCGCTCGCCACGCGCCGGTTCGAGTTCACCTACGAAGTGCGCGTGCCGGCAGTGCCCGCGGGCAGCGGGCCGGTGCGGCTATGGATTCCCTTGCCGGCGACCGACCGCTATCAGGAGATCACCGGGCTGCGCATCGAGAGCCCTGTGGCGTACAAGACCCAGCGCGACACCGAGTATCGAAACCTGTTCGCCTACTTCGAGGTGGATCCGCAGCACGCCGCGTCCGGATTCACCGTCGTGCTGCGCTTCCAGGTCAACCGGCGCGAGCACCGCGTGGACGTGAACGGCCACCGCGCCGCGACCCGCGACCCGGCGCCCACCAAAGCGGAACTGGCTCGTCTGCTCCGGCCAGACAAGCTGGTGCCGCTCGACGGCGTCATCGGGGAGCTGGCCCGGCAGGAGACGCAGGGCGTCTCCGACCCGCTCACAAGGGCGCGGAAGATCTATGACTACGTTGTGGCCACCCTGCGCTACGACAAGTCGGGCCAGGGCTGGGGCCGCGGCGACGCGATCTTCGCCTGCACGGCCAAGCGCGGCAACTGCACCGATTTCCACGCACTGTTCATCGGGATGATGCGCGCCTCCGGCATCCCCGCGCGCTTTGAGATCGGCTTTCCGCTGCCACTGGACAAGACCGAAGGCGACATTCCGGGCTACCACTGCTGGGCGGAATTCCATCTGGACGGCGTCGGTTGGGTGCCGGTGGACGCTTCGGAAGCGTGGAAAAATCCCGCCAAGCGCGAATATTTCTTCGGCGCGCACGACCAGAACCGCGTGCTGTTCACTTACGGCCGGGACATTCGCTTGAGCTCGGCACAGCAAGGCGAGCCGCTGAACTACTTCATCTACCCGTACGCCGAAGTGGGCGGAAAAACGTTCAGCCAGTTGCAGACCCACTTCGCGTTCCGCGACGTGCGTCCCGCCGCGTCCAGCCCGGGCAAGCCGGCGCCGGCCAGCGGCGAAGCTTCGCGCACCAGCGGCCGGCGCTAGCGCGAGCCACGCAGCGCGCTACTTCGGCTCGAGGATCAGCGGCAAGCCCGTCCGCGAGTTGCCGATCAGCACCACCTTGGCATTGACGCTGGTGGCCAGCCGCTCGGTGGCCTCGATCCCTTTCCAGGCCAGCAATTGCGGGCTGATTCCTTGGGCCACGATGCGCTGGAAGTCGGAAATGCCCTGGGCCTCGATGCGCTTCCGCTCGGCTTCCTGTTTCTCCTTTTGCAGCACAAAGTTCATACGCAGGGCGTCCTGTTCAGCCTGCTGCTTGGCCTCGATCGAGGTCTTCAGCATGGAGGGCAATTGGACGTCGCGCAGCAGCACGCTTTCGACGATGATGCCCCTCGGGCCGAGCAGCCGGACGAGCTCATCCTGAATCTTTATCGCCACTTCCTCGCGCGCGCCGGTGTAGAGCGCATTGGCACTGTGCGACGAGGTGACCGAGCGGATGGACGAGCGCAGGTTCGGCTCCACCACCCTGGCCACGTAGTCGCGCCCGATGGTCTGGAAGACCTGCGCGGCCCGGCTCACGTCCAGCCGGAACAACAGTGAGGTATCGAGCGACATGATCAGGCCCTCGTTTGAGGGCACGCTGGCCGACTCTTTCAGCGATTGCGTCTGGACCGATAGCTCGTTGACTTTCTTGAGCGGGTTGATCAGATGAATGCCCTCGGACAGCACCTGGCCGGTCACTCTCCCGAACAGTGTGAGTACGCCCACATGCCCGGTGGCCACCGAGGTCACTGAACTCCACAGCAGAATGAGCAGGAGCACTCCGAGCACAATCTTGCCAATGCCCAGCGAGAGCATTCTCGTCACTGGGGCCATGCGTAGCGTGGTGCCCGAGTCCCCGGACCCTTTCTGAAACATGGTCATCTTCGCCTCCCAGCAAAGGATTTCGCGCTTGCGCGCGTCCGCGGGCATTGTACATGGCCCGGCAGGCCGGAGGGTGGCTTGAGCACATACCGGAGGCTTAGCGGTTTGAAACACCACCACTACTAATGGTGTGTTTTTTACTTGACACACCAGTCCCACCACCGCAAAATCGCGCCGTCGCTTCCCGGCTCACCGGCTGGGAGCGGCCCCTGGGGGTACCGTGCAGTATTTGCCGGGCTGGACGGTGCAGTGCATCAACCCGCAGTGCCAGGCGCGCGGGCACTGGCTGCGCGTGGACGTTGCCAGGAGCGACTCCTGCAGCAACTGCGGCGCTCCCCTGCACAACGTGCCGCCGCCCCTGGGCAATCGCCTGCGCCTGCGGCCGCGCCCGCTGAGCAGTTACCGGCCGCCTGGGCGCCCGCGCTAGCGCAGCCCGCAGCGAAGTTGGGTAGCTCGGCGTCCCGGTAGCCCACCGCGAGGACTACCGGGGCGCGTCCCCGCAGTCCAAAACCTCCTTCAGCATGGGATTACTTTGGCAGGGGTGTGGAGCTAGCAGCCTGAGACAGGTCTAAGAAAGATGAGCGGCCGGTGGGGGGACCGGCCGCTCTGGGCGTGGGGTGATGGAGGGTAAAGTGTGACCCGGAGCTAACGCGAGGCATCCGGCCGCCCCACCAAACTAAAGGCCAGCAGGACAGCGCACAGAAACAAACAAACTACAACGATCATCAGAGCCTCCGGAAGTCGCGCTGAGTTCCGGACACAGGCCGATTCTGCCCGCCACCCCAGGCGAGGTCTATAGACCGGTAGAACCATTCGGTTGGGTACGGAAGTACTGACCGCGCGCCCGCCGCGGCGTGCGCAGGGCGCAGCCAGGTGAGATTGCTTGGCGGCGTCAGCTCACTGGCGCCCGCGCCCCCGCCCACCTTCCGGCTGGGCAACGGAGATGTGCGGGATGCCCGCGTCGTTCATCAGCTTGTTCAGACCGGCCAAGTCTTCGTCCACCAGCTTTTTAATCTTTTCGGTGGCCTCGCCGAGCAGCCGGGAGAGCGTCTCCAGTTCGCCGGCTTGCTGCGGGGTCGGCGCCGCGGTGTAGCCTTCGATGGCGCCAAACAGCCGGCCCACGCGCTGCGGGAAGGGCGGAGGGGTATAGACGAGCGGCGGGCCGGCATCGCCCAGCGGCCGAGTGGGGGCGACAAACTTATCGTGGAACTCCTCCACCTGCCGGGCCAGCGCCTCAGCAGCCTTCTGGATGTTCTCCGGGATTTTCGGCGCGCCCGGTTTCTTCCACGATTCCATCGCGGCAGCGAGCGAGCCCTTCAAGCCCGCGAGGGTCTTGCGGTCGCGTTCGGCGGCCTTGCGGAGATCATGGAGCCGCATCAGCGCCGCGTGCCGCGCCGCGCGCTCGGGCGCAGGAGCAGTGATGCGCGTATCTTCTTCGACCCGCACAGTCCTCGAGACTTCGGCGCCGTTCACGCTGACCTTGACGGTGTACTCCCCGGGCTCGACCCGCGGGCCTCGCGGGCCCATTCCTTCCGCCGCGGCCTCGCGCTCTTCTTCGGTGGGCTCGGCGGGCGAGGAGTAGCGCAGATCCCAGTTGACGCGGTTGACGCCCGCTTCCTTCTTGCCCTCGAGCTCGCGCACCAGCTTGCCGTCCTTGTCGAGGATGGCGATCTTCACTTTGGTCTTCTCATCCGGCTTGGACTTCAGGTAGTAGCTGATCAAGGCGCCGTAGGGCCGGTTCGGTGCATGGAAAAACTTGTGGCCGGTGCTTCCTTTTTGCCGGTGCAAGCGCCAGGCCACGGCGGGGCGGATGTCGAACAGGTGCAGGTCGGCGGCGAGCACTTTCGCGTCGAGCTGCTCGAGGGGCGTGATGTCATCGAGCAGCCAAATGGACCTGCCGTGCGTGCCCAGGATGAGGTCGTTGTCCCGGGGGTGAATCGCGATGTCGTCCACCGGGACGGTGGGAAGGTTCATCTTGAGCGGGGCCCAGCTCGTCCCGCGGTCGAATGAGACGTAGGCGCCGTACTCGGTGCCGACGAAGAGCAGGTTGGGATTGCGCGGGTGCTCGCGGATGACGTGCACCGTGCCGTTGTTGGCCGGCAGGCCGCTCGCGATGGGCTTCCAGGTCTCGCCGAAGTTCGAGGTCATGACCACGTAGACGTTGAAATCGTTGCTGCGATGGCCGTCGAAGGTTACGTAGGCCGCGCCTTCGGCGTAGCGCGAGGCTTCCACCCGGCTTATATAGGTGCCCTTGGGCACGCCGGGGACGCGGTCGGCCACGTTTTTCCAGGTCTGCCCGGCGTCGCGGGTCACCTGCAGGTTGCCGTCATCGGTGCCGACCCAGAGCACCGCGTCTGTAAGCGGCGACTCGCTGATGGTGGTGATGGAGGGGTACTCCTGCACGCCGTCGTGGCGCGAGAGCGTGTCCTTGTCGGGGGGCTTGCCCAGGATGGGCAGCGTCGAGCGGTCCACGCCGGCGGTCAGGTCACCGCTGAGCTTGGTCCAGTTTTCGCCTCGGTCGGTGGATTTGAATAAAAAGTTTCCGCCGTAATAGAGCGTCTTCGGGTCGTGCGCCGACACGACGATGGGTGAGTTCCACTGGAAGCGATAGCGCGGCTCGCCCTCTTTTGGCTCGGGGCGGATCTGGCGCGCCTCGTTGGTGCGCAGGTCGCGGCGCAGCAGGTGGCCGTCCTGTGACTCGGCATACACCGTGCCGGCGTCGCTAGGATCAAACTTGGCGTAAAAACCGTCGCCGCCACCGATCACGAACCAGTCCGCATTGGTGACGCCGTCGGGATCGAGCGACGCGCTGGGACCGCACCAAGTGTTGTTGTCCTGCAAACCGCCGCAGATCCAGTAAGGGCGACGCATGTCCACGCCCACCTCGTAGAACTGCCCGAGCGCCAGCGAATTGACGAATTCCCAGGTGCGCCCGCCGTCGTAGCTCCAGTGGATGCCTCCATCGGTGCCCGCGATCATGTGGTTGGAGTTGGCCGGGTTGATCCACAAGGCGTGATAATCGCCGTGGATGCGCGTGACGCGGCTGGTGACGAAAGTCTTCCCGCCGTCCTCGGAGTAATACATCGGGGCGCCCAGCACCCAGATGCGCAGGTCATTGTTGGGATCCACGACGATGCGGCTGTAATAGGAGGGCCGCGGATTGGTGTCGCTCATGCGCGTCCAGCTCTCGCCCTTGTCCTCGCTGCGGAACACGCCGCCCTTGGCGTGCTGGATGACGGCGTAGACGATATTCGGGTTGCGGCGATAGATGCAGAGGCCGATGCGGCCCACGTCGCCGCCGTCGGCGTAGGGAAGGCCCTTGCTCAGCCTGCGCCAAGTGGCGCCGCCGTCGGTGGTCTTATAGATGGCCCCGTCGGGCCCGCCGCCGTTGAAGCCGTAGGCGGTGCGGCGCCGTTTGTACGCCGCGGCGTAGAGCGTGTCGGAGCTCTGCGGGTCCATGGCGATGTCCACCACGCCGGTGTCTTCGTTGACAAAGAGCGCCTGGGTCCACGTCTTGCCGCCGTCGGTGGTTTTGTAAACGCCGCGCTCCTTGTTCGGGCCCCACAGGCGCCCGAGCGCAGCCACATAGACGACCTCCGGGTTGCTGGGATGGATGACGATGCGGCCGATGTGGTGCGAGTCTTTGAGGCCCATATTCGTCCAGCTCTTGCCGCCGTCGGTGGACTTGTAAACGCCGTTGCCCCACGACGAGCTCTGCCGGTTGTTGGGCTCGCCCGTGCCCACCCAGACAAGGGAAAGATCCGACGGCGCCACGGCCACATCGCCAATCGTGGAGACCCCTTCGTTGTCGAAGATCGGCTCCCAGGTTGTGCCGGCGTTGGTGGTCCTCCAGACGCCGCCCGACGCCGCCCCGACGTACACGATGCTGGGATTGCTCTCCAGTACGGCGAAATCGTCGATGCGCCCACCCATGATGGCGGGGCCCAACTCGCGCCACTGAAGGTTTTTCAGCGCGTCGGCATATCTCGGGGGTTCCGCAGCGGCTGCCGCGGGCGCCGGCTGCGCCGCAGCTTTGCGCTTCCGGGCAGGCTTCTCCCGGGCAAGCTCCGGCACTGCGGCCAAGCTGACAATCAGAGCGCAGACAATCCATAGAAACGGGCGACGCAGGGTCTCAGTCATGCGCATACCTCGTACCAAGAAGATGGCGGCCCCAAAGTTTCGGGACACCGCGAGTGAAGACCGCCTAGGCTATTCCCCGAGCAGGGGATTCGCAAGTACGATGTCAAGGGAAGGACAGGGCGAGGGCCCCGGCAGCGACTACGATGCAGCGCGCGCGTTTCCACAGGCTGGTCAACGAAGCTTTGGAGACACTGCCGGCCAGGTTTCGACGCAAGGTCGAAAACGTGGCGGTGGTGGTGGAGGCCCTGCCTCGTCGGCAGGGCGCGGGAGAGGCCGGGCAAATCTCCGGCGCGGAAGCGGACGCGGGGGCGCAAGAAGAACTGCTGATGGGCGTGTTCGAGGGCGTGCCGGCCACCGAGCGCAGCGTGTGGGACCTAGCTCAGGTCCCCAGCCGGATCGTGCTCTATCAGAAAAACATCGAAGCTGTCTGCGAGACCGAGGACGAAATCCGCGAGCAGGTCCGCCTCACCGTGCTCCATGAGCTCGGCCACTACTTCGGCATGAGCGAAGAGCAGCTCGAAGACGTGTGAAGTTCTCTTTCTCTCCCCGACTTGCTGCCGCGACCCTCCCTGCGGTAGGCTGCGCTCGCGGGCAGAGGCGGAGAGCCGCACACAGGCCCGGGAAGGGAGGGCTCACCATGAAAAAATATCCGATCCTCTTTGGCGGACTGATTGTTCCTGCGATCCTCGCTGCCCTGGCCCTGCGGGGCTCGGCGTACCAAGCGTAGAAATCTCCGACTGCGGCACCTCAGTATTCCTCGATGAAATTCGAGGACGTCAAATGGCAGAAAATTTTTCCCGACTGGGGAGCCGACTCCCCGGAGATCGCCATCCTGCGCGTGGACCCGAAAACTCAGGCCACCCAGCTCCTGATCCGTAACTCCAAAGTGATGCATGTTCCCCCGCACTGGCATTCGGCAAACGAAACCCACACCATCCTCAGCGGCACCTGGGTGTTTGAGTGCGACGGCAAGCGCGACGGGCTGGGCCCGGGCTCATTCAACTACATCCCCGGCAAGATGGCCCACCAGGCCTGGGCTCCGGAGAACGGGCTGCTGTTCATCACCGTGGATGCAGCCTGGGACGTCAACTGGGTGAACGGCCCGCCGCAGCCGCCCAAGAAAAAATAGAAACTCCGTGGAGCTGCCGCGACGTGGTCGCTAGACCCCCAGGTCGGGAATGTTCTGCAAGGCGTCGTTAAAGCGGTTGGTGAAGTTAGCCGCGCAGATCACCAGCGTCAGCTCGACAATCTGCCCCACATCGTAATACTTCCGCAGCTCCTCGAGCGTGCCGCCGCGGATGGCCGCAGCGCCGCGGGTGACCCGCTCGGCGTAGAGGATGGTGGCCTTCTCTTTCTCATCAAACAGCGGGCTGCGCTGGTAGAACTGCAAGGCCTGAATCTGCTCGTCGGTGATGCCGATTCGCTTCGCCGAAGCGATGTGGGCGCGCGTTCAATATTCGCAGCCGTTGATCATGGCCGTCTTCAGGTAAGCCAGCTCCTTGAAGCGCGGCTCGACGGTGCCCTCGTTGATGATGGCGCCGTAAAGCGGCAGGAACGCCTTCAGCACATTTGGCCGGTGGGCCATGGTGGCGAAAAAATTCGGCATCTTGCCGAGTCTCTTGGTCAGCGCGTCATAGGTTTCGTGCACCTCGGGAGCGGCCTTTTCCTTCGGCAACGGGTTCACCACTGCCATGCGTCACCTCCTGAAAGGGTCCGTGGTAGCGCGAATTGCGAACTGCGAGTGTACACCGCCCGGCCCGCGGCGGGAACAGGCAGCGGAAAGCGCGAGAGCCGGCGAGGACGCCGGCGCTTCCCGCCAGCGCCGCTCTCCGGGCGGCTTCTTGGGGCACTTCCCCGCTCCAGGAGGCCTTGAACCCGCGTCGCGCCGCGTGTTAGCCTGACCTCTGTCCAGAATATCCCTACCCAAGCGGCCCGAACTGAGGCACGGGTTCCGCAAGCGTCCCGCTTAACCGCGGGGGACGCAAAAAACGCGTGGCCACCGCCAGCCGACAATTCGACCGCGCGGCCATCCACGAACAGGTGGCGGAAATCGTCTGCCAACTGCTCGCGGAACTGGGCAGCCATCGGCCGCCCCAGGCGGTGCGCGGCTCGGCGCACCTGGACCACGACTTGGGGCTCGGCAGCCTGGAGCGCGTCGAGCTGATGCTGCGGCTGGGCGCCGCGTTCAACTCCCATCTGCCCGATCGCGTGGTGGCCGAGGCCGACACGGTGGACGACCTGGTGGAGGCGGTGCTGCGCCACGCCGACGGCAGCGGAGCCGGCCCGCTCGAAGTCCACGCCGCGGAGCCAGCTTCCTCCCGGATCATTGCGGAGCGGGGGGTCGCGCCGCATCCCGCCCCGTGGGGCACCGAGTCCGCCGAGACGCTTCAGGACGTCCTGCGCCACCGCGCCCGCGTTGATGCGCGCCGACCGCACCTCTACCTCCGCGAAGATGACGGCAGCTCTTCCGCGGTCACCTTCGGCGAGCTGTACGAGCGCGCCGAAGCAGTGGCCCAAGGGCTGGCGCGTCGCGGCGTCGCGCCCGGCGACTCAGTGGCGATCATGCTGCCAACCTCGCGAGAATTTTTCTTCACCTTCGCCGGAGTGCTGCTCGCCGGAGCGATTCCCGTCCCCATTTATCCGCCGTTCCGTGCCGACCGCATCGCCGAGTACGCCGAGCGGCAGTCCGCCATCCTGCGGAACGCCGGAGCGCGCTTGCTGGTTACATTCCGCCAGGCGGAGACCGTGGCGCGGCTGCTGACCCCGCGCGTGGCGTCGTTGGCCGGCGTGGTAAACGCCTCGCGCCTGCTGGAAGAAACCCCTGGCGAGCCGGCGCTGCGCCCGCCGCGGGCCCGCCGCGACGACATCGCGCTGCTGCAATACCCCTCCGGCTCCACCGGCGAACCCAAGGGCGTCATCCTGACGCACGCGAACCTGCTGGCCAATATCCGCGCCATCGGCGAAGCAGTCGAAGTCCGGCCCGACGACGTGGCCGTGAGTTGGCTGCCGCTCTATCACGACATGGGCCTGATCGGGGCGTGGATGGTGCCGCTTTATTTCGGACTCCCAATGGCGGTCCTTTCGCCGCTGGCCTTTCTGAGCCGCCCCGAGCGCTGGCTCTGGGCGGTGCACCATCACCGCGGCACGCTGGGCGCGGGCCCGAACTTCGCGTACGAATTGTGCGTGCGCAAGATTGCCGAGCGCGACATTGAGGGGCTGGACCTGAGCTCGTGGCGCCTGGCGCTGAACGGCGCCGAGCCGGTGAGCCCGGAGACACTGGAGCGGTTTGCCGAGCGGTTTGCCCGCTACGGCCTTCGCCGCGAGGCGCTGCTGCCCGTCTACGGCCTCGCCGAGGCCTCGCTGGCCATCACCGTGCCACCCATCGGCCGGGCGGCGCGAGTGGACCGCATCGAGCGCGCCGCTTTCGAGCGCGAAGGACGCGCGGTGCCGGTCCGGGGCGAACGCGTCGGGCCCGAGGCGCGCCCCGACGACCCTGAGGTGATTTCCTTCGTCTCCGTGGGGCGGGCGGTGCCGGGTCACGAAGTGCGCATCGTGGATTCGAGCGGGCGCGAGGCAAGCGAGCGTACGGAGGGCGCGCTTTGGTTCCGCGGGCCTTCGGCCACGCGCGGTTACTACCTCAACCCCGGCGCTACGCGAGCGCTCTTCCCCGAGGGCGAAGCGCCGAACGAAGATGGAGCGGGAGCCGACTCCAGGTGGGTGGACTCCGGGGACCGTGCCTATCAGGCGGACGGCGAGATCTACCTCACCGGCCGCGTCAAGGACATCATCATCAAGGCCGGGCGCAACCTCTATCCGCACGAGATCGAGGAACTCGCCGGGCGCGTTGCCGGCGTGCGCAAGGGTTGCGTGGCGGCGTTTGGGATCACCGACCGGGCGGCGGGCACCGAGCGCCTGGTGGTGGTCGCCGAGGTGCGGGAAAAAGGCGCGGAGCGAGACGCGCGGCGCCGCGACGCCATCGCGCAGGCCATCACCGAGGAGGTCACCACGGCGCTGGGACTGCCGCCCGACGTCGTGGAATTGCTGCCGCCGCAGACCATCCCCAAGACCTCGAGCGGTAAACTGCGCCGCGAAGAGACGCGCAAGCTCTACCGTGCCGGGAAACTGGCTGAACGCAACCCGCCGACTTGGGCGCAACTTGCGAAACTTGCGGCCTTGGGCGGCGCTCAGGCGGCGGGCCGCGGGATGCGCAGAGCAGTGGAGCTAGCCTACGGCGTGTACGCGGCAGTGGTATTCGGCCTGTGGATCGTGCCCACTTGGCTGCTGGTGGTGCTGGCGCCCGGGCGGCGCCAGGCCGCCCGCATCACCTCGCCGGCCCTGCGGCTGTACATGGCCTTGGTGGGCTGCCGCATCCGCGTGGCCGGCAGGGAGCACCTGGATGGCGGCAAGCCGCAGGTGTTCGTCTCCAACCACGCCTCCTACACCGACGTGCTGTTCCTGATGGCCGCGCTGGGCGTTGACTACCACCTCGTGGCCAAGATCGAAGTGCACGCCATGCCGTTCATCGGCACGTTCCTCCGCAAGCTCGGCCACGTCGCGTTCGACCGCAGCGACCCGCAGGCGCGGCTGCGCCAGGCCGAAGAGCTCGAGCAGTTCCTGCGCCGGGGCGAATCGGCGTTCGTTTTCCCGGAAGGCACCTTCACACCGCAAAGCGGGGTGCGGCCGTTTCAGTTGGGCGCGTTCAAGGCCGCGGTGTCCACCGGCCGGCCGATTTGCCCGGTGGCACTGCGCGGCACGCGCCAGTTCCTGCGCGACCGCACCTACCTGCCGCGGCCTTCGAGCGTCACGCTGACCGTCCTCCCACCGCTCGAGCCGGCGCAGGCCCCCGCGCCCTCGGATTGGCACGAGATGGTGCGCCTGCGCGACGCCGCCCGCGCCGCCATCGCGCAGCACTGTGGCGAGCCGCTCCTCTAAACCGCTGCCCCAGCAAAATCCCCGCTGGCAACCCTGCATCATTCCGGCGCATCGCATTCGGTAAGCAATTCTTGAGCGGTTCTGCGCCCACCCAACTCGGGCGCGCCGTTCAGCGAGCGGTGGGGGCGGTCGAGAGACACGTCAGCCCCCGAATAAATTTAACTTTTAGGAGGGTTGTCCAGATGCGTAAAGTGGGGCTTCTCTTGGGAATGGTCCTGTTGCTCGGTCTTACGGCCGCGGCGCAGGATTCCTCGAAAGTAGATTTGTTCGCCGGCTATTCCTACGTGCGGGCCACTCCGGCCACGCCCGGGGCGCCCGGCTTCAATCTCAACGGCGGCAGCGCCTCCGCTGCCTACTACCTGACGCGCTCATTCGGGATCGTGTCTGACTTCGGCGGCTACCACGTCAGCCGGGTGGGCAGCACACCGGTGAGCGGCACCCTCTACACCTACCTGTTCGGCCCGCGGCTGGCCTATCACGGGAGCAGCCGAGTCACGCCGTTTGCGCAGGCGCTGTTCGGCGGCGCGCACGGCAGCGCGAGCGCCTTCGGCGGCTCCGCTTCCGGAAACGCGTTTGCGATGTCCGCCGGCGGCGGCTTGGACGTCAATGCCAGCGAGCACATCGGTTTCCGGCTGGTCCAGGCGGAATACCTGATGTCGCGTTTCCGGGAAGGGCCGAGCAGTAACCGCAGCACGCAGAACAACGCTCGCATCTCCACGGGGATTGTCTTCCGCTGGTAGCCGAGCGTCGCGTTCGCAGAAAAAGGGCCGGGCCAATCGCCCGGCCCTTTTTCTTTTGCGCGGCAGCCTAGCGCTGGAGCTGAAAGATCACCGTGATGTAGGTCTCCACCTCGACGGGCTTGCCGCCCAGCAGCGTGGGTTGATAGCGCCATTGACGGACAGCCTCGCGCGCCGCCTGCGCGAGGATGGGATGCCCGCTCAATACCTCGAGCGCGTGCACCGCGCCGTCGCGCCCGATGACGGCGCGCAGTTGCACGGTGCCTTCCAATCGCACTTGCATCGCCAGCACGGGATAGACGGGGGCAATGCGGTGCACCAGCAAGGCCTGCTGCACGCCTTCGCTGCGAACCACTCGGTTTCTCTGTGTAACGGCAGGCGGGGGGACGGGGCCAATCGGCGTGGCGAGCCATCGCGTATCGGTGCCAGCGCCCGGCGGAAGGACCCCATCCGGTATTCCCCAGTCGGGCTCGTTGCCCAGACCGGTTCTGTGGCTCCGCCCCGCATGCGTTTCGGCCGACTGCACCGTCGAAGGGATCTGCGGCGGCTGATAGATCACCTCAGGAATGGTTCGCGGGGTGATCGGGTGGCGCGGGCCGCTTGCGTCACGGCTCGCGCGCGTCGCGCCGCGAGGAGAACCAAAGGGCAGCGGCACTGGAGTCATGCGCAGCGGGGGCACCCGCTCGCTGGTGGCCAAGAGGGGAAAAAGCGCCAGCGCAGCGAGCAGAGCAGCTTGCAGCGCCAGGGAAACTAGCAACGCCTGTCCGCGTCGGCGGCGTGCGCGGGCGAACTGCGCGGCGCCGCCTTCAACCAGGCATTGTCGCAGCACGCTCTCGGAAGCATGGCGCGCAACTTGGGAGCTTTCGTTCACGGGCACACCTCCATTCCGTTCCGGCACGGGCCGGAATCCCGAAGCCTCGGGACACCAGGCGGCACCGGCCCACGTAATCGGGACCGACACTGCCCTCGCAGTGATGTGAGGATCGCGCGCCCTCTCTCGATTGGACACCACCGGCGCCGGTGGGTTCCCTGGCCGGCAGCAGGATTCCTGGCCAGTGGCGCCGCGATGCTTTGCTAAGTCATTGTTTTAAATAGACTTATTGAAGAGCGAGGAGAGTTGAAACACGTTGCCTGCCTACTGCATCTGATAATAGTGCCGAGGCCCAAATCACAGGGCAAGGCAGGCTTTAGATGAACCGACATTCCATTGAAACCCTGGGCGTGCGTTACACCGGCTGGGCTGCGCTCGACCGCGACCCGCAGGAGGACGTGGTGGAGTTCGTCTGCCCGCACTGCGGCCAGCGCGGCACCAAATCGGCCCGCCGCGCCCGCGCGCAGTACCATTTCACCGACGGCTTCTTGCAGGACTTGCAGGGCGAGCTCACCACCTGCCGGGCTTGCCGCAATTCACTGCGCGTTGTGCCGGTGGTGATGCTGCACGACCAGGACGAGAAGCGGCGCTTTGAGGCCGTGTTCTCCGCCGAACTGGTCCCTTCCGCGAACTAAAACGCCACAGGCCGGCTGATGAGCCGGCCTGTGCGATTTCCCACCTGGTGATGAATCGTTTTTCAGTGCTTTGCTAGCGGTCGTCCCGATCGCGCTCGTCGCGGTTGCGGTCGCGATTGCGGTCTTGGTCGCGGTCTTCGTCCCCGTCACGACCCCACGTGCGATTGTCCTGGCGATTGTCGCCGTCCCAGCGACGGTCGCGGCGGCGCCACTGGCGTTCACGGTCGTCGCGGTCGCCGTTGCGACCCCACCTGCGATTGTCCTGGCGATTGTCGCCGCCCCAGCGACGGTCGCGGCGGCCCTCGAACCGGCAGCTCTGGCGCAACTCGCCGAGCTCGTGCCTGTCGTGCCGGGCCTGGCGGCTGTAATACCCGTGGCGCTCAATGTCACGCTGAAGCTTCCATTCCTGGTCGCGGATACGGTCGTAGCAGTCCCGCGCCTGGGCCGTTGCGCCGGGCAGCAAGGCTCCGCCCAACAACATCGCTCCAACCAGCGCCGTACTCCGTAGGACTGTTTTCCAATTCATGGGGTCCTCCCCGGCAACGACCTCTTCCGAAGCATGGGGACTGGGGCCCATCGGGCGCGTTGCCACATACAGGAGACGATGGCATCTGTGCTCGGGGGGTTGTACCGGCAGGTAGCCGGGGAACGGCAAGACCGCAGGCGCGGCCTAATCTTGAAGGTCGGTGTCGAGGCGCATGTGGTACTTTTCCAGCCCGGCGCGGACACGTTGGAAGGCCTCTTCGACGGTGTCGGCAAATTCGAGCAGGCCGTACTCGTGCTCGTTGATGGTGCCGGAGCGCAGCATGGCCCGCCAGTCGAGCACTTTATCCCAGTAGCGCCGCCCGTAAATCAAAATGAGGTTGCGGCGCGGCAGCTTGCCGGTCTGCATCAGCGTGAGCATCTCCCAGAGCTCGTCCATCGTGCCGAAGCCGCCGGGAAAGACAATGAGGGCCTTGGCCAGTTGCGCAAACCACAGCTTGCGCATGAAGAAGTAGTGGAAGTTGAAGCTGAGCTCCGGGCTGATGAAGGAATTGGGCAACTGTTCGTGCGGCAGCTCGATGGAAAGGCCGATGGACTTGCCCCCGGCCTCCGCTGCACCGCGATTGGCCGCCTCCATAATCCCCGGCCCGCCGCCGGAGCAGACCACAAACCGCCGCGGGGTTTCGCCGAGGGTCATGGCCCAGGCAGTGATGCGGTGGGCCAGCTCGCGGGCCTCCTCGTAATAGCGCGACATCTCCACGGCGGTTTGCGCCTGGCGCAATTCGGCGCGGCGCTGGGCGGTGGGGCGCGCCTTGGGAGCGCGTCGCAGACGTTTCCAGCGCGCCAGAGCTCGGTCGCGAGGCTCGATGCGCGCCGAGCCAAACATGACGATAGTGTCGCCCACGCCTTCCCGGCGCAGCCGGGTGAGCGGGTCGAGGTATTCGGCGAGGATGCGGATGGGCCGCGCCGCACCGCTTTCCATGAATCGGGGATTGAGGTGAGCCACCGGGGGCGCGTCGGGATGGCGAGCAGGAGTCATCTTGTCTTCTCCGGGGGAGGGCTTTGCGAAGCGTCATTCTACCCTGCGACCCATTCCGGGCAAGCTCCTTCCGCGAGCGCCGAGCAAGCTCCCCTGGAGCACCCCGGGCAAGCCAACGCCCGGGGCAAAATCAGCGTCGAATCAAGTACACTAAAGCGATGAAGCGCGCCAAAATGCCGGGCATTTTTCTCGTGGCCATGCTTGCGGCCGTATGGGGCCAGGCCCCGGCCCGGGCGCAGGCTCCCGCGGGGCCGCTTCCGCCCAAACCGGGCGCACCCATCCAGCAGCCCAAGGAAAAGCCCGAAATCCGCGTCAAAGTGGACCTAGTCACTGCGCCGGTGACGGTGCGCAACGCCTCGGGCGAGCTGGTGCTGGACCTGGCGCAGAGCGACTTCCGCATCTTCGACAACGGCGTGGAACAGCGCATCGAGCACTTCGACTTGGGCGGCGACCCGCTCTCAGTGGTGATCCTGCTGGAGACGAGCTCGCGCGTGGAGGCCCTGCTGCCCGCCGTGCGCAAGACCGGCATCGTGTTCACCCAAACCGTGCTCGGGCCGACCGGCGAGGCCGCCGTGCTGGGCTATGACGACGCCGTGGAACGCCTGCTTCCGTTTACCGCCGATGCCGACAAGATCGAGAAGACATTCAGCACGCTGCGCATGGGCACTTCCGGCGCGCGTCTCTACGACGCGCTTTCGGAGGCGGTGGGAATGCTGCGCTCCCGCCCGAGCAGCCGCCGGCGTGTGATTGTCGCGGTGGCCGAGGCCGCGGACAGCGGCAGCGAAAACAAGCTTGGCCAGGTGCTCCGCGAGGCGCAGCTTGCCAACGTCACGATTTACTCCGTAGGCCTTTCCACCACCGCGGCCCAACTGCGCGCGCCGCCCAAGCAGGCCGGCCCGGCGCCGATCTCTCCGCCGGGCACCTTCCCACTGCCACCCATTCCCGGCACGCCGCAGACGCCGACTTCCGAGCAACAGCGCCACGGGAATATTGATCTGCTGGCGCTGGCCGTATGGGTGGTGCAGCATGCCGCCAATGCGGCCAGCGAACACGCGCTCGGTGTGGCCACAACCGCCACCGGCGGGATGCACTTGGCCACCTTCCGCGACCGCTCGATTGAGAAAGCCATTGATCAGATCGGCGGCGAGCTGCACGCGCAGTACACGCTCAGCTACCGGCCCACCGGCACCGACCCGGTCGGCTACCACGAGATCAAAGTGGGCGTGAGCCGGCGAGGTCTGAAGGTGCGCTCGCGGCCTGGATATTATCTGGCCCCGCCGGAAAGCTAGCCTGGAGTTGCCGCTGCGTCGTAGCGCCGGCGTCCCGCCGGCTCCTTCCCTGCCCAGTTAATCGTACACCTCGACCCACGGCCAATTACGCAATCCCGCTCTTCGGGGGTTCTCGCCCACGTAGCGAACGATTCGCTGGAACTCCTCCCCGTCGCGGATCAAATGGTCGTAATACTCCCGCTGCCAAAATTCTCCCAACCTCCCCAGCAGCCGGTTCGCTTTCTTCGCAGTGAACGATTTCCAAGAGTGGAGGATGTCCGCCAAGCCATGCCCCGCGAGGGGTTGAAAAACAACGTGAACGTGATTCGGCATTGCGCACCAAGCGAATAGCCGATAGCGGCGCTCATCAAAATGGTGCAGCGCGTCGACGACTACCCGAGCGACTTTGGGCTTGACCAGGTGGCAGGCCCCCACACCCGAATCTAGATATCGTTCCACCCGCTTGGTAAATAGTTTGGTTAAACGCTCTCGCTCATGGGGTGTGACTGGCCGCCCAATCTTCTTCGCGATTGAAATGATGTCTCGCCGCTCAGCCTCGATTCGCTGCAAGACAGCCTGTGGCAGCGAATCGGAAAGCCGAAACGTCACCAAGTATACTCCTCTGGCACTTTCCCAATGCGGTAGACGCCATCGTGTGCGGATGCTTCCGCCGGCGGCGTGGCTCGAAGAAAGAGCTGGCGGGACGCCGGCGCTACGCGTGTCCACGACGCCGGTTCGGCCTCTCTTTGGCGCCTTCAGACGACAACGTTCCCTTCAAACAGATTTCGGGGACTTGCTAAGACTTCGCGGGCTCCTTCACGCCGTTTTCTTCTTCGAGGATGGAGGCGGCCGCGGCGACCGAATCGCCCTCCTCCAGGCGCAGCAGGCGCACGCCTTGCGTGGAGCGGCCGGCCTCGCGGATTTCGTTGGCGTGGACGCGGATCACCTTGCCGTGCTCGGTGATGATCATCACGTCGGATTCTTCGCTCACCTGGAGCGCGCCCACCACCTTGCCGTTGCGCTCGGCGGTCTTCAGGTTAATCACTCCCTTGCCGCCGCGGGAGGTGATGCGGTATTCGGCCAGGGGCGTGCGCTTGCCGTAGCCCTTCTCCGCGACGGTCAGCATTAGCGAGGTGAGTGACTGGCGGATGGCGTCGCCCTCGAGCTCGTCGAGGTCCTCAGTGGTTTTCTTGTACTCCTTGCGGATGATCTCAAAGTCCGGCTGGACGGCGTCCATGCTCACCACGTAGTCGCCCTTGGCCAGGTCCATGCCGATCACCCCGCCGGCCTGGCGGCCCATCGCGCGCACTTCGGTTTCGCGGAACAGGATGGCCTGGCCGTCGTGGCTGGCCAGGAAGATCATCTGCTTGCCGTCGGTGAGCTTGGCGCCGATCAATTCGTCGTCGGAGTCGAGGTTGATGGCAATGATGCCCGAGGGGCGCGGGTTGCTGAACTCGGCCAGCTCCGTCTTTTTCACCGTGCCGTTGCGCGTGGCGAGGAAGACGTAGCGGCCCGGCTCCTCGAGGTTGCGCGCGGGGACCACCGCGGTGAGCTTTTCCCCCTCCTGGAATTTCACCAGGCTGGCAATGGCCTTGCCGCGCGTGGCTGCGGCGGCCTCGGGGATCTCGTAGGCCTTCAACCAATAGACGCGGCCCTTCGAGCTGAACAGCAGGATATAGCTGTGCGCCGAGGCGATGAACAGGTGCTCGACGAAGTCTTCTTCGCGCGTGCGCGCTCCGATGCGTCCTTTGCCGCCGCGGGACTGGTGGCGGTAAACGTCCACCGGGGTGCGCTTGATGTACCCGGCGTGGCTGACGGTGACGGCCATGTCCACGTCGGCGATCAGGTCTTCGAGCTTGATCTCCTCCACGCGCTCGACGATTTGCGTCCGCCGGTCGTCGCCGTAAAGCTTCTGCACCTCGCGCAGCTCGGCGATGATCACTCCCTTCAGTTTCTTTTCGCTCGCCAGGACTTCCTTCAGCTCGGCAATCTTGGCTTGGATTTCCTTCAACTCCTCGACGATCTTCTCGCGCTCCATCTGGGTCAGGCGGTGGAGTTGGAGGTCGAGGATGGCCTGGGCCTGGCGGTCGGTGAACTTCCAGCGCTCCATCAGGTCGTCTTTGGCCTCCTTCGGCGACTTGCTGCGGCGGATGAGCTTGATCACCTCGTCGAGATACTCGAGCGCCTTGCGGAAGCCGAGCAGGATGTGCTCGCGTTCCTCGGCCCTGCGCAGTTCGAAGCGCGTGCGGCGACGCACCACCTCGACGCGGTGCTCGACAAACAGGCGCAGCAGCGCCAGCAAGCCGAGCTCGCGGGGCTGCCCGCCGACGATGGCCAGCAGAATCATCCCGAACGACTCTTGCATCTGGGTGTGCTTGAAGAGGTTGTTGAGGATGAGCTTGGGCTCCTCGCCCCGCTTCACTTCGACGACGATACGCATGCCTTCGCGATCGGATTCGTCGCGGACGTCGGCAATGCCCTCGATCTTTTTGCTCTGCACCAACTCGGCGATGCGCTCGATCAGCTTGGACTTGTTGACTTGGTAGGGGATCTCGGTGATGACGATGTTCTCGCGGTCCTTGCCCACTTGCTCGATGGCCGCTTTGGCGCGCATCTGGAAGCTGCCGCGGCCGCTTTTGTAAGCCTGCTCGATGCCTTCGTAGCCGGAGATGTACCCGCCGGTGGGAAAGTCCGGTCCGGGGACGTGCTTCATCACCTCTTTGAGCGAGGCCTCGGGCTTTTCGATCAGCAGCACGGCGGCGTCAATCACTTCGCGCAGGTTGTGCGGAGGGATATTGGTGGCCATACCCACGGCAATGCCGGAGGAGCCGTTCACCAGCAGGTTGGGGATCTTCGTCGGCAGGACGGTGGGTTCCTGCGTGGTCTCGTCGAAGTTGGGGAGGAAATCAACGGTCTCCTTCTCGATGTCGGCGAGCATCTCCTCGCCGATCTTCGCCAGGCGCGCCTCGGTATAGCGCATGGCCGCGGGCGGGTCGCCGTCCACCGAGCCGAAGTTGCCCTGGCCGTCCACCAGCGGGTAGCGCATGTTGAAGCTCTGCGCCAGACGCACCAGGGCGTCATAAACGGGCACGTCGCCGTGGGGATGGTATTTGCCGAGCACCTCACCGACGATCTTGGCGCACTTGCGGTAGGGCTTGGTGGAGGTCAGCCCGAGCTCGTACATGCCGTAGAGGATGCGGCGATGCACGGGCTTCAGACCGTCGCGCACGTCGGGCAGCGCACGGCCGATGATCACGCTCATGGCATAGTCGAGATACGACTTGCGCATCTCGGCTTCGATATCCACCGGCACCATCAAGGAATGAGTCGTTTCGTCCGCCATGCGCTCCTCTCGGCGCGACAGCTTCCTCTGCCTTCATTTTTTCTGCGCCGCCCACTCAAGCACGTAGCTTTTCACGGCCTCAAACGCTGCGGCGTTGTTGGAATACCGCTGCTCGCTGAACTGCTCTTCTAAGTGACGCAAGAGCGCGTCGCGCTCGGCCTCGGAGGCGAGCTCCACCGCCACCCCTCGCTCGTTGTCAGGCGCGCTGGTGGGCACGGCCCGAAACTCCGAACAGGAAAGCCCGCGCAGCCCCGGCAGCGTCGTCCAATTCAGTTGGTAGTACACGTTTTGCGAATTCGGCACGGACCAGCCATTGCTATGGCGTCCTTGAATTGCGTTGGTTTGCAGGTCGCGGCTTCCGCTGCGGCCCACGAACTCTGCCCCTGGCAGAATCTTCCAAGCCAATTTGTTGAAGCGCCGAATCCCCCGCGCCCTAGCTCCAGGCTCTAGATGTCTAGGTTCACCACTTCGAGCGCGTTCTCTTGAATGAATTTGCGGCGTTCCTCGACGTTTTCCCCCATCAGCGTGGTGAAAATCACCTCCGCAGCCGCGGCATCGTCGAGCCGCACCTTGAGCAGCGTGCGCGTCTCGGCGTTCATGGTGGTTTCCCAAAGCTGGTCGGGGTTCATCTCGCCCAGGCCCTTGAAGCGCGTGATAGTGAAATCCTTCTTGGCGTCTTCGAGCACGTAGGCGAGCACGTCGGCGGCGCGGTCTTTCACCACCTTGTCGCCGTTGCGGGTCACGGTGAAGGGCGGCCGGTCAGACTCGGAGTTGGCGCGGGCCAGCGCGCGCAGCCGCTTGTACTCGGCCGTCGAGGCCAGCGCCCAATTGATCTTGCGCGCGCCGGAACCGCCGGCAAGCGCGACCTCATACAGGCTGTGCTCCTCGTCAAAGGCGATTTTGCCTTCCACCTTCAGCTTGTCCTTCTCCATGGCCTTCAGCAATCGCTCGAGCGCCTTCTTGTCGGCAAAGTCGGACTTCTTCTCGAGGTCGCTGCGCGCCAGCAGCTCCACGAGTTGTGGGTCGCGCAAGCGTCGGCCGAGCTTGGCGGCCACCTGGTCGTACTCCTGCACGTTGAGCAGGAAAGTGGTCAGGCTGCCGCCCTGGAGGGCGGCGCCCTCTTTCGGCTTGACGATGTGCTCTTCGGTGGCGCGCTTCATCAGCTCGCGGGAGAAGTCGCGCTCGTCGCGGATGTAGCGCTCGGTCTTGCCGCGCTTGACGCGGTAGAGCGGGGGCTGGGCGATGTAGATATGTTCGCGGCGGATGAGCTCGGTCATGTGGCGGAAGAAGAAGGTCAGCAGGAGCGTGCGGATGTGGCTGCCGTCCACGTCCGCGTCGGTCATCAGGATCACCTTATGGTAGCGGAGCTTGGCGGGATCGAAATCGTCCTTGCCGATGCCGGTGCCGAGGGCGGTGATGATGGCGCGGATCTCCTCGTGGCCGAGCATCTTGTCGTAGCGCGCCTTCTCCACGTTCAGGATTTTGCCCTTGAGCGGGAGGATGGCCTGGTAGCGGCGGTCGCGGCCCATCTTGGCCGAGCCACCGGCCGAAGGCCCCTCAACGATGAAGAGTTCGCAGCGCGCCGGGTCGCGCTCCTGGCAGTCGGCCAGCTTGCCGGGCAGGCCGCTCGAGTCCATGGCCGACTTGCGGCGGGTCAGCTCGCGGGCCTTGCGGGCGGCTTCGCGGGCGCGCGCCGCGTCAATGCACTTGCCGATGATGCGCCGGGCCACGGTGGAGTGCTTGTCGAAGTACTCGCCGAGCTTTTCGTTCACGAGTTGCTCGACCTTGCCCTTGATGTCGCTGTTGAGCTTGCCTTTGGTCTGGCCCTCGAACTGCGGCTGCGGCAGCTTCACTGATACCACGGCCACCAGGCCCTCGCGCACGTCGTCGCCGGTGATGGAGATTTCGTCCTTCTGCTCCTTGAGCATGCCGAACGAGCCGGCATAGTAGTTGATGGTGCGGGAAAGCGCCGAACGGAAGCCGGAGAGGTGCGTGCCGCCATCCACGGTGTTGATGGTGTTGGCAAAGGAGAAGACGTTTTCGGCGTAGCCGTCGTTGTATTGCAGCGCGATTTCCATCTCCACGGTGTCGCGCTTGCCCTCCATGTAGATGGGCGAATCGTGCAGCGCCTGCTTGCCGCGGTTCAGGTGCTTAACGAACTCGGCGATGCCGCCGGTGAAGCGAAATTCCGCCGCTTTGTCGCTGCGCTCGTCGGTGAGCGTGATTTTCAGACCCTTGTTCAGGAAGGCCAGCTCGCGCAGGCGCTGCGCCAGAATGTCGTAGCTGTAGTTGGTCTTGTCGAAGATCTTGGGGTCGGGATGGAAGGTCACCTTGGTGCCGGTTTTTTTCGTTTTCCCGGTGACCTTGAGCTTCCCGGTAGGATCGCCGCGCTCGTAGGACTGCTCCCAGACCTGGCCGTCGCGCCAGATTTCCAGATCGAGCCAGTCGGAAAGCGCGTTGACCACGGAAACGCCAACGCCGTGCAGGCCTCCGGAAACCTTGTAGCTCTCGTTGTCGAATTTGCCGCCGGCGTGCAGCACGGTCATCACCACCTCGGCGGCGGGCTTTTTTTCGGTAGCGTGCATGTCCACGGGGATGCCGCGGCCGTTGTCCACGACGGTGACGCTGTTGTCTTCATGCACCTCGACGTTGATCTCGTCGCAATAGCCCGCCAGGGCCTCGTCCACCGAGTTGTCCACCACTTCCCAGACCAGGTGATGCAGCCCTTGCTCGCCCGTCGAGCCGATGTACATCGCCGGGCGCTTGCGCACCGCTTCGAGGTCGCCCAGCACTTTGATCGAGGTGGCGTCGTAGCGGTGTCCCAGGCCCTTGCCGGTCACCGTCTCTTTCTCACCCATATTGCGCACGACTCCTTGCTGTTGTGGAAGGGAAGGCTGTCAAGCGGCTCGCCGGAAACGCTTGCCGCGAACAGATAGGTGCGACACTCGCCTTACCCTGTGGCCCCGTCGCCCCGCTTCCCGAAGCTTCGGGAGCGAGCTGCGGCCGGGACTCGAAGGGTTTCCGCTCCATCCCGTCCCGCACTGCGGGACGCGGCGAAGACTGCTTTCTTCCGGGGCCAACGCCTGGCTTGCCCTGCCCTGTACCGTCTGGTACAGGCGCGGCCGCGCTGGAATTGCTGCGAGGCCCTGGCGCTAGCAAGCCTTTCCGGGCGGCTACGGACCCGGCCGATGTGCCGTTCTGGAGGAAACCGCTACTCCACCGAACAGGTACAATTCTACCGGATCGGCAGCCCTTTCTCAAGGCTATTTCGGCGCCTTTGTGCGCAAATATTGCCTGTATTTTCAGTAGGATACGTGCATGTTCCGGGGCGCAGCGGGCAGGCCGTATCAGGACGGTAAAAAAGGCCTGTTTGGGGGTATCGCTACAAGATAACTACTCGTACGGATATATAGCTCTTGCGGTTCCGGGACGCCCCCGGGGCATTCAGAATATCCCTTGGGGAAACGCAGCGTTTGGCCGTCGGAGACGCCGCACGTCGAAGCTAAATGTGCATGGGCAGCAGGACCCCTCGGCGGGCTCGGGGCAAGCTCCGCGGGGTCGTCAGATTCTCATCGGCATGATCACGTAGCGATAGCGATAGGCCTCGTCGGCCAGCGGGCGCATCTGCCCAGCGGACTGCTCGTCCTTGAGCTCGATGCTGATGGGGCCCTCGGCGGCGGCGGCGAGGAAGTCGAGCAGGTACTGCGAATTGAAGCCGATGGAGAGCGGGTCACCCTTGTATTCCTTCTCGATGGATTCCTTGGCCTCGCCGTATTCGGGGCTGGAGGCGGAAAGCTCCAGGCCCTCCTTGGCGAGCGCAAACTTCACCGCGTGCGAGCGCTGGTCGGCGAGTTGGGAGACGCGCCGGAGCGCGTCGTTCAGCTCGTTGCGCTCGAGCACCACGGCTTTGTTGTTCTCCCGCGGCAGGACGGCCTCGTAGTTGGGGAATTGCCCGGTGAGCATGCGCGAAATCAGCAGGCGCGGCCCCACCTGGAAGAAGAGGTGGTTGTCATCGCGGGCGAATTCCACTTGGCCGTCCTCGCCGGCCTCGGCCGCGAGCCGCTGGACCTCCACCATGGCCTTCTTTGGCACAAGGACGCGTACTTCGCTGTTCAGCCCGGTGAATTTATGGTCGGTCTCGGCGACGGCCAGGCGGTGGCCGTCGGTGGCCACCATGGCCAGTGTTTCAGGCTTCAAGAGCAGCAGGCCGCCGTTGAGCGTATAGCGCGACTCCTCCATGGAAATGGCGAAGGCGGTCTTGGTGATCAGCGAACTCAGCAGCTTGGCCGGAATCTTGACCAGTGGGTGGGGAAACGACGGGATGGCGGGGAAGTTGTCCTTGGCCATGCCCACCATCTTGTACGCCTTGCGGTCGCAGACGATCTGTACCCAGTGATTTTCGAGCAGCTTGAAGCGGATCTCCTCTTCGGGGAGCAGGCGCACCAGCTCGAGGAGCTTTTTGGCCGGGATGGTAGCGGCACCGTCTTTTTTGATTTTGGCCTCGCAGGACGTGCGGATGCTCAGCTCGAGATCCGTGGCAGTGATCGTCAGCCGGCTACCCTTTGCCTCGCAGAGCAGGTTCGAGAGGATGGGAATGGTTGTCTTGCGCTCGACCACGCCCTGCGTCAGGGCCAATTCGTCGAGCAAGTCAAACTTTTTTACACTGAATTCCATCAACGGATGTCCTTTCTCCGGCTATGAACCGCTTACTCTACTCTCTTTCATAAAGGGGATAAAGACCGTAGTCGTCGTAGAGCCTGTGGAAAGGATGATAACCGACTCAATCGGCGCGCGGCATAGGAGTTACTCTGTGCACAGAAGCCGGGCGCCACTGCGGAAAACGCGGAAAACCACGGTTGCAGAGCCGCGGCACTCTCGGGTTGCACAAGACGCCCACAGCTCATCCACAGGGGCGTACTCAGGTTTGTCACAGGCTTGCGCTCGAGGAGCACGCGATTACACGAAGGAATCGAGCAGCTTGTTGATGGTCCGGTTCAGGTCTTTGTCGCTGCGGCGCAAGACGTCAATCTTGTTGATGGAGTGCAGGACGGTGGTGTGGTGCTTGCCGCCGAACTGCCGACCGATTTCCGGCAGCGACGCCGCAGTGAGCTGCTTCACCAGGTACATGGCAATCTGGCGGGGAAAGGCGATGGCCTTGGAGTTGCTGCGTATTTTCAGGTCCTGATCGCGCAGGCCGAACTGCTCGCCCACGCGCTTCTGGATCAGCTCGATGGTGACCTTTTTTTCCTGTGTGGCGATGATGTTCTTCAGCACCTGCTGGGCGATGGGCAGGTTGACGCCAGCGCCGGTCAGCGAGGCGTAGGCCAGCAAGCGGGTGAGGGCGCCCTCGAGTTCGCGGACGTTCGATTTGATCGAGCGGGCAATGAACTCGGCCACGTCGTCGGGTAAGGGGGCGCGCTCGCTTTCCGCTTTCTTTTGCAGGATGGCGATCTTTGTCTCCAGGTCAGGCGGCTGGATATCGGCGATCAGCCCCCATTCGAAGCGCGAGCGCAGGCGTTCCTCGATCGCGGAGATCTCCTTCGGCGGGCAATCGGAGGAGACCACAATCTGCTTCTGCTGCTCGTAGAGCGCGTTGAAGGTGTGGAAGAACTCCTCCTGAGTGCGCTCCTTGCCGGCGATGAACTGGATATCGTCCACCAGCAGCACGTCCACGGTGCGGAAGCGATCGCGGAAGCTGATCATGCGGTCGAAGCGCAGCGAGTTGATCACCTCGTTGGTGAACTTCTCCGCGCTGATGTAGGTGAGCCGCATGGAGGCGGTGCGCTTCTTGATCAGGTGGCCGACGGCCTGCATCAGGTGGGTCTTGCCCATGCCCACCCCGCCGTAGAGGAACAGCGGGTTGTAGGCTTTCGAAGGCTGCTCGGCCACGGCCAGGGAGGCCGCATGGGCGAACTGGTTCGACGCGCCAACCACAAACGAGTCGAAGGTGTAGCGCGGGTTGAGCTGGTGGTCCACGGAGTCAAAATCGAGCCGGGCCTGCTTCGACGCGGGACCAGCAGAGCCCGCCGCGGGGTCCGTCTCCGAACAGAGGAATTCCAGCCGGGTGTCCGCCATGCCCACCTCGGCCAGCACCGCCCGGAGCAGCTCCCCATAAGTCTCCGTGAGCCGCTTGCGGAAGAGTCGCGTGGGCACCCGGATCACCAGCTTGCTGTTTTCGGCGCCTTCCTGGCGGGTGGGCCGAAACCAGGTGGCGAAGCTGTGCGGGTTCACCCGCCGCTCCATGTGCTGGAGGATCTTGTCCCAGGTATTCATGGCTCGTTTCGACTCATGGCCCCCGCCAACCATTTCCACAGTTGTGGAAAACGTGTGGAAAACTCACCGAAGTATCGAATGGTCCGCGTTATCTGTCTGTGAGATGGATGCTGTGGCGCAAGCTCTATTTTGCAGCGGGAGCTTTGAGCCGCAACGCTCCAAGGAGTGCCAACGAACAAACCCGCCCTTGCGGGACGAGGCGGGATTCTCCCTAAATCCACCCTCCGGGGCAAGAGAAAATTGTGCGAAGACGCCACGCGATTCGCACATACTTTGCACAGCTTTTCCACAAACCGCAAAGGGCAACGGGGCTAAGGAAGAGGCCTTTGCTGGCTATGGCGGCCTCTTGTCCGGGCGGGGGAATTCGTAAATTCCAAGCGGGTCGGAGGCTAGCAGCAGCCGGTCCGGTTCGATCAGGATGGCCGTAGCTTCAAGGCGCGCGCCCTCCGGCGTAAACGTGCGGTAAGTGCCCAGGCGATTGCCCTCGCTATCAAAGTGCAGCAATAGTCCGCCCAGCGCCACCCAAATTTCCTGGGTGGCGGGCTCAACGGCGACGGCAGTCACGATAGGCTTGAGCGCCGGCGTGCCGCCGCGGCGCTCCTGCCGCTGGATCTCGCGCCGCGCCGCCTGCGCCACCGGCTGGAGTTCAAGGCTGGTTAGGCGGAGCTCGAACGCGGCATAGCCGAAGCGGTCGTATTTTCGGACGGTGGCCTCGGGCAAGTAGCTGAAGGCATAGTAGATGTGGCCGGCCGTGTCGGTGGCCAGCCGGCCGATGTTGAGGAAGCGATTGAGTTCGAGCCGCTCGGCGAGCTCTGTGGGATCGCCGAACTCGCGCACTACCTTGCCGCGGGCGTCGAATACCGATACCAGCCGCGACGATTTCGCACTGGCCACGGCAATCTCTCCCTCGGGGAGCGCAACCACGGATGTCGGTGCGGCAATGGGGATGGACAGAACCAGCGTGCCTTCAGGAAGGAAGACCTTGACGGCGTTGGCGCCGCGGTCAGCGACATAGATCCGGCCGGCAGCATCCACGGCGAAGTCGTCGCCATAGCTCAACGCACCTTCCTTGGACGCCGGGGGGATCTGGCCAAGTCGCTGCCCGGCGGCGTCGAACAACAGTATGGCGGCACTCGGCGCCGTCAGAATGAAGTAGCGCCCGGCAGGGTCGCGCTTGACGCCGCGCACACCGGCGCCCACTTCGGGGAAGAGGCGCCGCCGCGCCAGCAATTCGGTCTCAACCTGCGCGCCCGCGGGGCCAGCGAGCAGGCAGGAACAAAGCACTGCCGGGAGCAGGATTTTCCGCAGCACTGGTTGGGGATTATACGTTTGGCAGGCGCCGCGACACAAAGCGCCGGGCAAGAGGTTGGCGCAGCAGGGCCAGACCGTGCGCCCGCCCGCGCAGGGAGCGGAGAGCAGCGCAAGCGCTGCGGAAGGGCGATGCCGCGCTCAGGGTAAACCCCGGCGTTCTAGTCAATCTTGAATCGGAGCCGCTCAATGGAGCGGGCGCGAGCCCGGCCCGCCGGGCCGAGGTCGCGGGACTCGTCCACATCGAGCAGCACCGCATTCATCTGCACGTCGGCTGCGGCGACCTCAAAGCGCGCGGGCAGGCCGTCCAGGAAGCGCTTGAGGATGGCGGCCTTATCCATGCCGATGACTGAATCATGCGGGCCGGTCATGCCCACGTCGGTGATGTAAGCGGTGCCCCGCGGCAGGACCTGCTCATCGGCGGTGGCCACATGCGTATGCGTGCCGAGCACTGCGGTGACCCGGCCGTCCAGGTACCATCCCATGGAGAGCTTCTCGCTGGTGGTTTCGGCGTGCATGTCCACCACCACCACTTTGACCTCGGCGGGGATGCGCGCGAGCTCGCGGTCGGCGGCGCGGAACGGGCAGTCAATCGAAGCCATGAAGACGCGGCCCTGGAGGTTCAGCACGGCATAGGGCGCGCCGTTTTTGGCCGTGCCGATGTAGAGCCCGCTGCCCGGGGAGCCATCGGGGTAGTTGGCCGGGCGCAGGAGTCGCGGCTGGTGGGGAAAATATTCGAAGATCTCCTTGCGGTCCCAGATGTGGTTGCCGCCGGAGAGGACTTCGACGCCGGCGGCGAGCAGCTCTTCGGCCAGCCGCGGCGTGATCCCGAATCCCGAGGCGGCGTTTTCGACGTTGGCGACGACCAGGTCCACGCGCTGCTGCGCGACAATATCCGCCAGCCGCTCGGCTACGATCTGCCGGCCGGGAGAGCCCACGATGTCGCCGATGAACAGGAGGCGCATTGTCTGCGAGCGAGCTCTGATCTCGGGCGTCAACAAAAAAGGAGCGGTCCGCTTCGCCGTGTGGAGCTAGATCCTGAACCCTTTTTCCAGGTGGGTGCCCCGCGCCTGCTTCAGGCTTTCCCGCGGGCCGAGTGATCGGTACGCGGGCCATGCGCAACGGCAGGGCGACGCAGGCTCCCGCAGGTCCAGTGTTGGTTCAATCGATCATCGCGCCAGCACGCGCGTCGCAGGCCGACTCCGCCACCATTGTAGTCCCGCAGTCGGGCGGGTCAACTTGTAAGTGGCCTTAGCGGTTAACCGCCGGGTGCGCACCTGGTGCCGGCCAGGAGACGCCGCACTTGACGAGGCAACCTTCTCTCCCCTAGGCTCGGTCTTAGTAGGGTATCCCCATGTTGCGGCTTGCAACCCGCCTGCTGGCACTGGCGATCCTGGTGTTTCTCATCGCTGCGCAGGTGCACGTGTGGACGGAAGCCGGCACCGCGCGCGCCGCAGGGCACGTCTGCCAGGTGTGCGTTTCCGGAGGCTGGGCGGTGATTTCCTCCAACCCGGGCCTGGAGGTGAGCCTGCAGGCCCTGCGGCTGAAAGCCGAGCCGCCACGACTGGCCGAGAAGCACCACCGCGTCGAAACCAGCGCCCCCCGCGCCCCTCCCCTAGCGTAAACTGGCCTCTTCCTCTGTCTGAGTCGCGCAAAAATTCTTGCAAGGAGTATCGCGATGAGAAGAGTTCCCGTTCTTGCTGTGATTCTCTTTCTGCTGCCGGGCATGCTGGCGGCGCAACAGCAGGATCCCCGCGAGGAAAAATATGAGCAGCGCCTGGCGACACTCGAGGCGCGCCTGCGCGCGCTGGAGGTTGAGCTCCAGGAGCTGAAGGCCGCGCGGGCTCCGCGGGAGCAAGCGCCCGCCGGCGGAGCCAGGTTACTGCTGGCCTCCGCCACCGGTCGAGCGCTCGACCCTGCCCCGGCGGCGAATCTTCCCCAGCCGCAGGGTGGAGGAGCCGCTCAACTGCCCACGTATGGCGGGGCCTCGAGCGCTGCGAAGGCGCTCAACCCCGACATCAGCGTCATCGGCGACTTCCTGGGCGCGGTGGGACGCAACCGCGTCCGCACAGTGCCCGCGCTCGAGCTCCACGAGACCGAAGTGGGCCTTCAGGCCATCATTGATCCCTATGCTCGCGGCGACTTCTTCATCTCCTTCGGTGAATCGGGAGTGAACGTGGAGGAGGGCTACATGACCTTTACGTCGCTGCCGGGCGGCTTCGTTGCCCGGGCAGGCAAGATGCGCGCCGCGTTCGGCAAGATCAACACAATCCACAACCACGCGCTGGAATGGATCGACCGGCCGCTGGTGACCGAGAACTTGATTGGCGGCGAGGACGGCATCAACGATGCCGGGCTGTCGTTCACGCGCATCCTGCCCGCGCCGGCGGGGATTTTCCTGGAGGCCACCGGACAGGTCTACCGCGGTGATTCGGCTGACCTGTTCAAGTCGAGCCAGCGGAAAGACGTCGGCTACGTCGCGCACCTGCGCGGCTACAAGGACTTGAGCGAATCCACGAATCTTGACCTGGGGTTTTCTTACGCCCGCGGCCACAACGACTTGGGTTCGGCCTTCCACACACAACTCTACGGCATGGACGCGACGCTGCGCTGGAAGCCGCTGCGCCGCTCCATCTACCATTCTTTCGTGGCGCGCACCGAGCTGGTCTGGAGCAAGCGCGACCAGCTCACCCTGGCGCTGCTGCCCGAGACCCAGCGCGCCTTCGGCTTCTTCACTTCCGCCGAGTACCGGCTGAACCGCCGCTGGACGGTGGGCGGGCGGTACGACCGCTCCGGCCGGGCCCGCCAAGCCAAGCAAACCGATAGCGGCTTCTCGGCGCTGCTGACCTATTGGCCGAGCGAGTTCAGCCAGATCCGCGGCCAGTACCGCTTCGGGCGCTACGCGGAAGGGCAGGACGCCAACGAGTTGCGCTTCCAATTCCTGTTTGTGCTCGGGGCGCACGGCGCCCATCCGTTCTAGGAGCTACCATGTTGCGAACATCTTTTGCGAATCGTTTGGCTGCCGCGTTCGCCGGAGTTGCGCTGCTGTTTGCCGGGATTTCCCCGGCGCCGGCCCGCGCCGCCGCCAAGCTGAAAATCGTAACCGCCACCACCGATCTGGCCGCATTGGCGCAGGAGGTCGGCGGCGACCGCGTGGAAGTGGAATCCATCGCCCGGGGCTACCAAGACCCGCACTTCGTCGAAGCCAAGCCAAGTTTTCTGCTCAAACTGCGCCGGGCCGACTTGCTCATCGTGGTTGGACTGCAATTGGAGATCGGCTGGCTGCCGCCGCTGATCACCCAGTGCGGCAATCCCAAGGTGCAGGTGAACGCGGCGGGGTATCTGGACGCCTCGCAGTTTGCGGAGATTCTGGAGATCCCCACTACGCAGGTGACCCGAGCGATGGGCGACGTCCACCCGCTCGGCAACCCGCACTACTGGCTGGATCCTCAGAACGGGCTGCGCATCGCTCACGGCATCGAGCAAAAGCTCGCGGAGGCGCGGCCGGACGACGCGGCCTACTTCGCGCAGCGCTACCAAGCCTTCAGCGAGCGGCTCCAGCAGGCGGAGCAGCGCTGGGACCAGCAGATGAAGCCCTACCGTGGGAGCAAGTTGGTCACCTACCATCGCTCGTGGCCGAATTTCGCCAAGCGCTTCGGGCTTGACGTGGTGGGTTACGTCGAGCCCCGGCCGGGCATCCCGCCCAGCCCCGCGCACACCGTCGAGCTGATCCGGATGATGAGGCGCGAGAACGTCAAGGTGATCGTCGTCGAGCCCTATTTCGATCTGAAAACGCCGGAGGCGGTGGCGCGCGAAACGGGCGGCCAAGTGGTGGTCTTGATGCCTTCGGTGGGCGGCGAGAAGGAAATCACCGATTATTTCAAGCTGTTCGATTACGATATAGCGCTGCTGACCAAGGCGTTCCAGGCTGCGCGCTAGGCTGCGGGGGCTCCCGAGGAGGAGGAATGGAAGTCCTTCCGTTTTTGCTTGCGCCGTTCGTGGCGAGCTTGATCCTCACGGGCATCCACGCTTATCTTGGTGTGCACGTGGTGGAGCGCGGCGTGATCTTCGTGGACCTGGCGCTGGCGCAGATCGCCGCCCTCGGCGCCACGATCGCCATTCTGGTGGGAATAAACCCCCACGGCCGGGGCGCCTACTGGATCAGCCTGGGCTTCACCTTCCTCGGCGCAGCCATCTTCTCGCTGGCCCGCACGCGCCGCGGCCATATTCCCCAGGAGGCCTTCATCGGCATCGCTTATGCCGTGGCCTCAGCGGCGGCAATCCTGGCCATGAGCAAGGCCACCGGCGAGACCGAGCACCTGAAAGACATGCTCGTGGGCAACATCATCGCCGTCTCGTGGTCTGAGGCCGGGCGCACCGCGCTGCTCTATGGCGCCATCGGGCTGTTCCACTACATCTTCCGCAAGAATTTTCTGCTCATCTCCATGGACCCACGGGCGGCGGAAGCCAAAGGAATGTCCATCCGCTTTTGGGACTTCCTGTTCTACGCTTCCTTCGGCTTTGTGGTGACCTCGTCGGTGGCTATCGCCGGAGTGTTGCTGGTGTTTTGCTATCTGATTGTTCCTTCGGTGGGGGCCATGCTGTTCGCCGACCGCATCGGGCCGCGCCTGGCGATCGGCTGGACCATGGGCACGCTGGTCTCCGCGCTGGGAGTTTACCTCTCGGTGGTGCTCGACCTTCCCACTGGCGCGACCATCGTGTGCACGTTCGGAATCGTGCTGGTGCTGATGTTCTTCGTCCACCTGATGGTTCATCACGGCAGCAGGGCGCGCGCTCTCGAGGGAGCTAGTTCCGCTGGCCTGGGCGACCGCAACGCAGCCGTGCGCGACCCTGGCGAAGAAGCTATCGAGCGCCGCCGCTAGGACTCTTCCAGGACGGATGTAGGGGGGAATTCGGGCGGCGCGCAGCGGTGGGAGGCACTAGGCCGACTGGTTCAGTGCCCGCTCGACCAGCGTCAGGCAGCGCTGGGCGCGCTCGCGCAACGACCGCTCGGTCTCGCCGTGACCCTGGCGCAGCGCATGCAACTCGTCGGCAATAGCCAGCGCCGCCAGCACGGCCACGCGCAGTGAGTCCACCGTCTGTGTGGCTTCGGCCACCTCGCGCATCTTGGCGTCCACGTAGCGCGCGAGCTCCGCGACGTAGGCTTCGTCGAGCTCGCCCCCGATGTTGTACGTCTGGTCGTAGATTTCGACTTTCAAGCGTTGCGTCACGCGGGGTTCTCCCGGCTGGGGTGCGCCCATTGTGCGGCAGCCGCCGGTGGTAGACAAGAGAGATTCTTCGCTGCGTCCGCCGTCGGTTCAGCGCGAGCGTTTACTGCGAGCGGCGGGCTTCGCCCAGGAACAGACACTCAGTCTATGTGGTTCGAAGCAAGGCGCCGAGGCGCTTCTCGAGCGCCGCGACAGTGCGGGCGGTGAAACCGCCGAGTTGCGCTTCGGTGAGCGTAGCCTGCTGGCTTTCGAAGGTGACGCGCACGAGCAGGGAGTATTTTCCCGCAGGGATGTGCCCGCCGCGGAACACATCCACAGCTTGAATGCCGGCAATTTCGGCGATGCCGAGCGAGCGGATGGCCTCAACCACTTCAGCGAAGCTCGTGCCGTCAGCGAGAATCAACGAGAAATCGCGCTCCACGGCCGGGAAGCGAGATAGAGGCTGATATTGCCGCCGCGCGCGGGCGGCGTGATAACCAGCGTAGAGCGGCTCGAGCGCCAACTCCGCGACGAAGACTTCCTGGCGCAGCTTGAAGCGCTCGGCGACACGCCGCGCAAGCTGCCCGGCATGGCCGAGGAACGCTCCGTCGGCCCCCGCGGCGCTGTCCCCGAGCGCAAGAGCGGCTGACTGCGCGGGGTGCAGCCACGCGGCTGCACCGTGGGACCAGCGCAGCCCGCCAACCAGTTCGGCGAGCCTGTCCAGATCGCCCTTCAAGTCGGCGAAGGAATAGGCGCGCTCGGGTTCGTAGACTCCTTTTTCCCGCGCCAGACCCGTTGCGCCCAGCGTCAGTGTGCGCGTTTCGACCGGGTCGCGGCCGCGCCACCCGTAGCTCCGACCGATCTCAAACAGCCGCACGTTCCGCTGGCCGTGGTTCAAGTTCCATTCGAGGGTCGTGGCCATGGTGACCACTCCGGAGGAGCGCAGCACCGAAGCATCCTCGGCCAGCGGGTTGGTCAAGCGAGCCGGCGGTGACTCAGCGCTGCGAAACAACGCGTCCAGTTCGGGATCGGTGTGCGGGATGGTGACGATCTCGTAGTAGCCCAGGCCAATGAGTCGCTCGCGGAGGCGGTCTTCGGCTTGAGCGTGCGGCAAGCGAGCCGCGGGCTGCTTGGCCGCGGGCAGCCGAGCGGGGAATTTGTCGAAGCCGTAGTGCCGGGCGACCTCTTCGATGAGGTCAATTTCCCGAGCCGCGTCGGGCCGCCACGACGGCCGACGGCACTGCCAGGCGGCCATCAACGAGCCGGCGCTGCCGCGGGCGGAGTCCACGCGCATAGCCTTGAAGCCGAGCGCGCCGAGGATGGCTTCGATCTCGGCGTCGGGCACGTCCGCGCCCATCACGCGAAGCAACTCAGCGCGAGTGAGCTCGATCTTCTCCGCCGGGGGCCGGCGCGGATAGACGTCCACGGCGCCCGCGAGAAGTTCGCCGCCGGCAAGCTGCTGGATCAGCTCGACGCAACGCCGCGAGGCCAGTTCGGCCAGCTCCGGATCAGCGCCGCGCTCGAAGCGCGTGGAGGCCTCGCTGCGCAGGCCCAGCGCCTTGGAGGTGCGCCGGATGGAGATGGGTTCGAACCAGGCCGATTCGAGCAGGACGTTCTTGCTCGAGGAGCTGATCTCGGTCTCGGCCCCGCCCATGACGCCGCCGATGGCTACGCTGCGCGTGGCATCGGCGATCATGCACATCTCGGCCGAGAGCTTGCGCTCGACGCCGTCGAGCGTGCGCAGCTTTTCTCCGGGGCGCGCCCGGCGGACGACGATGCGGTGTTCCCGCAGGGTATCGAAATCGAAGGCGTGGGTGGGATGGCCCAGCTCGAACATGACGTAGTTGGTGGCATCCACCACGTTATTGATGGAGGCCTGGCCCAGCGCCTCGAGGCGCTGCCGGAGCCAATCCGGCGACGGCGCCACCTTCACGCCACGGAGCACTCGCGCCGTGTACCGCCCGCACAACTCAGGACATTCGATCTCCACGCGAGTCACGGCGGCGACCTTCTCCGCAGCTTCCTTGGGCTTCGGAGCCAGGGGCTTGAGTTCTGCCTTGGGGCGATAGAGCGTGGCCACTTCGCGGGCCATGCCATAGTGGCCCATGCAGTCGGGCCGGTTCATGAACAGTTCGGCATCGAGCACGGGCCCGGCGGGCGAATCCTCGATGGCGTCGATGGGGATGCCGGTCATGGAGAGCCGCGCGCGCAGCTCTTCCGGCGCGGCGGTGGTGTCCACGAACTCTTTCAGCCAGTTGTAGAGGACCTTCATGGCCTGGTGTTTCCCACTCCTGCGGTCGTACGGGCGTGCCGAAGTCTCGGGAACTATACGTCCTTACGGGAACTGGCGCAGGAAACGCAAGTCGTTCTGGAATAAGAGCTGGATGTCGTCAATGCCGTATTTGAGCATGGCGAAGCGGTCCACGCCCAAGCCGAACGCAAAGCCGGAAACCCGCTTGGGATCGTAGTTCACAAAGCCATAGACGGCCGGGTTCACCATCCCCGCGCCGAACAGCTCGATCCAGCCGGCGTATTTGCAGATGCGGCAGCCGCTGCCGCCGCAGACGTGGCAGGTGGCGTCCACCTCGGCGGAAGGCTCGGTGAACTGGAAATAGCTGGGCCGCAGGCGCGTTTTCACCTTGGGCCCGAAGAACTGACTGACGAAATAGTCCACGGTGCCCTTGAAGTCGCAGAAAGTAATGTCGGTGTCCACGGCCAACCCTTCGATCTGGTGGAACATGAAGGAGTGCGTGGAATCGGGGTTGTCGCGGCGAAAGACTTTCCCGGGCACGATGATGCGCACGGGGGGCTGCTGCTTTTCCATGGTGCGGATCTGCATCGGTGAGGTGTGCGTGCGCAGCAGATGCGGCGACGCGCCCGGCGGCGCGTCCAGATAAAAGGTGTCCATGGTGTCGCGGGCGGGGTGGTGCTCGGGGATGTTGAGCGCCTCGAAGTTGTAGTAGGGCGTTTCGATCTCCGGGCCTTCCACGACGGTGTAGCCGAGGGAGAGAAAGATGCGCTCGATCTCCTCGATGGTCTGCCGGATCAGGTGGCGGGTGCCGATGGGCCGCTCGACGCCCGGCAGCGAGAGGTCCAGGCTGTGGCGCTGAACCGCCGCGTGTTCTGCGGCGGCCTCGATGGCGACGCGGCGCTCCTCGACAACGGCTTCGACATGAGCGCGCAGCTCGTTAAGCGCCTGCCCGACAGCGCGCTTGAGCTCCGGCGTCGCGGGCTTCAGCCAGTTGTCGGTGACCTGCGTGAGCACGCCGGACTTGCGCCCCAGCCAGGTGTCGCGGAACGCTTTCCAGCTCGCGGCGTCGCGCGCCGCGTCGGCATCGCGGGCGAATTCCGCCCGCAGGTCGGCGAAAAGTGGAGCCACCTGCGCTGGCTGGGCGACACCGAGTTGCGTCAGCGTTTGCGCCGTGTTTTGCGTTTTCGTGGTCATCGCCCTTGGTGAATTCGCTGGGGCGTGGGGCTCCCGAAGCTGCGGGACGCCCCTGCCGAGTCCCACAAGCGCCAAAGATTACACCAAGAGCGGTCGCAAGTCGTACGCGAAGTGAACTGCCGGGGGCCCGCGTTGTGGAACGCAGCGGCTTGCCGCCAGTTTAAGAAGGCCCGAGCAAGCACCCGCATTCCAAGAAGGCTACGCCTTGGCGGCAAGGGCGTGCTTGGCTGTCTCCGCGAGCTGTGCAAACGCAGCGGCATCCTGCACGGCCAGGTCGGCCAGCATCTTGCGGTCGATTTCGACGCCGCCGGTCTTCAGCCCGTGCATGAACTGGCTGTAGGAAAGCCCGCTCAGGCGCGCCGCGGCGCCGATGCGCTGGATCCACAACTGGCGGAACTGCCGCTTGCGGTTCCGGCGGTCGCGGTAGGCATAGCGCTCGGCGCGCCCCACGGCTTCCTGGGACGACTGAAAGAGCTTGCTCTTGGTGAGGAAAAACCCTTTGGTGCGCTTGAGGTACTTTTTTCGGCGCGCGCGCCGCTTGGTGCCGCGCTTGACTCTAGGCATTGCCTATCTCTCCTGCGGTGGAGACCTGCTTGAAACAGCGGCGTCCCGTGCTTGCGGGGACGCACCACGCAACAAGCTTGTCTCCACGGCGTGTTGAGGATTTCCGCCTGCGGCGGATCTGCCGGCCGGCAGGCCCGCCGTGGCGGGTTGCGCGCTGCCTGGCGCGGCGAAAAAACGCTGACAAATGTAGCGCCGGGACGGCGCTACCCATCCCTAGGCGTACGGCAACATCTGGCGGACGTTTGCGGCGTCGGCCGGATGGACCTGGGCGAGCTTCTTGAGCCGGCGCATGCGGTTGGCCCGCTTGGTGCCGAGCAAGTGCCGCTTGCCCGAATGCATCCGCAGGATTTTGCCTGTGGAGGTCACCTTGAAGCGCTTGGCGGCGCCGCGATGCGTCTTGAGTTTTGCCTTCTTCGCCACGATTCCCTGCTTTCGAGCGGATGTGCCGGCTCAGGCCGGACCCGGCGCTGGCCGTGCGGTTCCCTTCTTGGGCGCGAGCAAGGCCATCAGGATATTCGCCTCCATGCGCGGTCCGAGCTCCACCTGGGCGTGTTCGGCGATTTCCTTCAGCAGTCGCTCCATTTTGGCGCGGCCCACTTCCTGGTGGGCCATTTCGCGGCCGCGGTGGAAGATCATGGCCTTGACCTTGTGGCCCTCGCCCAGGAAGCGGATGATCTGGTTCTTGCGCACCTGATAGTCGTGCTCGGCGGTGGCCGGCCGGAACTTTACTTCCTTAAGCTGAGTGGTCTTGTGATGCCTGCGCTGCTCGTGCTTCTTCTTGTTTTCCTGATAGAGGTATTTGCCGTAGTCGGTGATCTTGCAGACTGGCGGGTCGGCCGTGGGCGAAATCTCCACTAGATCCAGACCCCGTTCGCGGGCGACCTTGAGCGCCTCGAACGGCTGGAGCACGCCGAGCTGACCACCCTCCTCGTCGATCACCCGGACTTCGCGCGCCCGGATGCGCTCGTTCACCCGGATGCGATCCGTCGGCCGGAAGCTACGTTCGGCGATAAATCCACCTCCGCAATTCCCAACACTCCCTCAGCAGCTTCCTCGAGGGATGGGCCAGCGAGTATAGCACGGCTCGCCGCCAGCAATACCAGGGATGGCCCCGATGGGTCAAGGTGACCGAGCGGGCTCGGGGGTAGCGCGGGCCTCGACTTCCTGGCGCAGCGCGGCGAGAAACTTCTCAAGCGGCTGGGGGCCCAAGTCGCCCTTGGTGCGGTGGCGCACCGATACGGTGCCGGCCTCAGCCTCCTTGCCGCCCACCACGAGCATGTAGGGCACCTTCTGGAGCTGCGCGTCGCGGATCTTGGCCTGTAGTTTTTCGTTGCGGTCGTCGAGGTGCGCCCGGAAGCCGCCGGCCGCCAGCGCCTGAATGACTTTTTTGGCGTAGTCGAAGAACTTCTCGCTCACCGGCAGCACCTCGGCCTGCACCGGGGCGAGCCAGGCAGGGAAGGCGCCGGCGTAGTGCTCGATCAGGATGCCGAAGAAGCGCTCGACCGAGCCCCAAAGGGCGCGGTGAACCATGAGTGGCTGGTGCCGGCTGCCGTCCTCGCCGACGTATTCCAGGGCGAAACGCGGCGGCAGATTGAAGTCGAACTGCACGGTAGTAAGCTGCCACGGCCGCCCGATGGCGTCAATCAGCTTGACGTCAATCTTTGGACCATAGAAGACCGCTTCACCCGCCATGCGCTTAAAGGGGATTTTCATGCGCTCGAGCGTGCTGACCAGCGCGCCCTCGGCCCGCTGCCAGTCCTCGGCGGTGCCGGCATAGTGCTCCGGGTGGGCGGGGTCGCGCGCGGAGAGCTCGACTTCGTATTTTTCGAAGCCAAAGGTATGCAGCGCGGCAAAGGCGAAGTCCACGCAGGCTTCGATTTCGCTTTCGATCTGGTCCGGGGTGCAGAAGATGTGCGCGTCGTCCTGGGTGAAGCCGCGGACGCGCAGCAGCCCGTGAAGCACGCCGGAGCGCTCGTAGCGATAGACCGTGCCGAGCTCGCCCAGGCGCATAGGCAGGTCGCGGTAGCTGCGCAGGCGGCTCTTATAGATCAGGATGTGGCCCGGGCAGTTCATGGGTTTGAGCTGGTAGTCCGCCTTTTCGACCTCCATGGGGCCGAACATGTTCTCGCGATAAAAATTGGTGTGCCCGCTGGTCTTCCACAGGTCGAGCCGCATTATGTGCGGGGTGAAGACGAGCTGGTAGCCGCGGCGCAGCAGCTCTTCGCGCAGCCAATCTTCCATCAACTTGCGCACTAGGCCCCCTCGCGGGTGCCAGAAGATCAGCCCCGGGCCGGCTTCCTCCTGGATGCTGAACAGGTCGAGCTCCGGCCCGAGTCGCCGGTGGTCGCGCCGTTTGGCCTCTTCGAGCCGGTGCAGGTAGGCGTCGAGCTCCGCCTGAGTGTAGAAGCAAGCGCCGTAGATGCGCTGCATCTGCGGGTTGCCTTCCTGACCCTTCCAGTAGGCGCCGGAGACGTTCATCAGCTTGAAGGCGCGGATGCGCCCGGTGGAAGGAATGTGCGGGCCGAGGCAGAAGTCCACGAACTTCCCGGTGGTGTAGAAAGAGACCATCGGCTCGGTGGCCTTTTCCTCCACCAGCTCGCACTTGAACACCTGGCCCGCTTGCCGGTAGAGGTTAAGCGCCTCGGCCTTGGGCAGCAGCTTGCGCTCGTTGGGGATGTCGCGAGCAGCGAGCTCGCGCATCTTGGCTTCGATGCGCTCGAGATCCTCCGGGGTGAAAGGCTGTTCGCGGAGGAATTCGTAGAAAAAGCCGTTCTCGATGGGTGGGCCGATGCCGAGCTTTACGTCGGGGAAGAGCTCGAGCACCGCCGCGGCCAGCAGATGCGCGGCCGAGTGGCGGAAGACCTCCAGCGCCGGCGGGTCCTTCGGCGTCAGGATGGCCAGGCGAGCGTCGCGCTCGAGTGGACGACCTAGATCCACCAACTCGCCTGCGGAGGCGCCTTCCCCGTCGGAGGAGATGCGCGCCACCAGGGCCTCTTCGGCCAGCCGCGGCGAAATCTTCCGAGCAATCTCCGCCGGAGTGGTGCCGCGGGGCACCTCGAGGCGCGCGCCGTCGGGGAGCGTGATGTGAATATTGCTCATACTGACCTTCTTGCCGCTGGAAGAAACTCTAACGCTAGCAGATGGCGCGAAGCAGGGTCAAGGTGCGCCAACCGCTCGCATGGATAGCTTGACGGCGCGGATTTCCCGGGACGCGTATAGAATCGGCCGACGCCGATGAGCCCGCTCGCCCGCCGCCTGCGCACCGTGGACTATTTCACCCTGGGTTTCGGCACCATGGTGGGAGTCGGGTGGCTGGTGATCATGGACGACTGGCTCGTGCGCGGCGGGCCGCTCGGCGCCATTCTAGGCTTTGCCATCGGCAGCGCAGCGCTGCTGCCGATTGGCTACGTCTATGGCCGTCTGGTGATGGCGCTGCCGGACGCAGGCAGCGAGATCGCCTATACGGGGAAGGTGTTCCGCCGGGGCGTGAGCTTCGCGACGGGCTGGATGATGACGCTGGCGTATCTGATCGTTTGCCCGTGGGAGGCGGTGGCCATCGGCAAGATGGCGGCGTACATTTTTCCCGCGCTCAATTCGGTGGAGCTCTATCGCGTTGCGGGCAAGCCGGTGTATCTGCCGCATCTCGCGATCGGTCTGGGCCTGACCGCGCTGATCACCGCGCTCAATTACCGCGGCATCCGCTCGAGCGCCACCTTTCAGAACTGGACGACGTTTGGGATGCTGGCGCTGTTTGCTGTGTTCGCTTCGCTGGGCGTGGCGCGAGGTGAGGCGCGCAACTTCGTGCCGCTGTTCAGCCACGGCGGCTTCGTGTCCGTGCTGCTGGTGCTCCAGATCGTGCCCTACTTCATGACCGGGTTTGAGTCGGTGCCGAAGTGCGCCGAGGAGGCCAGCCCGGATTTTCGCTCGCGCGGGTTTTTTCGAGCCATTTTGCTGGCCATCCTGATCGGCGGGCTGTTCTACACGCTGGTGATCGCGGTGGTGGCCTATGTATCGCCCTGGCCGACGCTGACCGCGGCGCGCTTTGCCACGGCGGTGGCGTTCGAGCGCGCGTTGGGGAGCCGTTGGGTGGTCAACCTGATCTTTGCCGCGGCGCTGCTCTCGCTGCTCAAGGTATTCAACGGGAATTTCATCGCTGCCAGCCGGTTGCTGTTCGCACTGGGGCGAGGCGGGCTGGTGGATGCGCGGCTCGGCCGGGTGCACCCCGCCAACCAAACGCCGTCGCTGGCGGTGCTCTCGGCGGGGCTGGCTACCGCTGCCGCGGCGCTGCTGGGCGAAGCCATTCTGGTTCCGATTACGGAGGTTGGCTCACTGGCCTCGGCGGTGGGCTGGCTGGCGGCCAGCGCCGCGTATGCGCGCATGGAGCCCAGCGGGCGGGAACGCGCCATCGCCGCTGCGGGCATCCTGGTTGCGTCATCGCTGGTGCTGATGAAGTTTCTGCCGTTCGTGCCCGGCCACTTCAGCGCGTACCATTATCTCGCGCTGGGGTTGTGGGTGCTGGTGGGCCTGCTGCTGCGGCGGGAGAAGTAGCCCGCGCGCGGGGTGCCGAGAGATCCGGAATCTTCGATCTGAAATATTCCCAGGCGGTGCCGAAACCGAGGGCCGGGGTTACAATTCCGGCGTGCGCGAGCCGCTCCCAAAAGACCCGAATCCGCAATTTGAAATCATCGAGCACCCGGCCGACGTGGGGTTCGTCGCCTACGGCGCCACGCTCGAGGAATTGTTCGCCAACGCCGCGGTGGCGCTGCTTTCGCTCGGCTGCGAGCTGGCCGGAGTCGAGGAGCGCGACCGGAGAGAGCTCGAAGCCGCCGGCGCCGACCTCGAGGCGCTGCTATTTGCTTGGCTGGCGGAGATTTTGGCCGTGGGCGACGCTGAGCAACTCGTTTTTCGGCGCGTGGAGGTGACCCGTTTGGCTGTTCCGCTGCCCGCCGAGGGTGCCAACCGCGGCAGCGGACGCGCGCTGGGCATCGCCTACGGCGAGAAGTTCGACAAGGCGCGCCACCGCGCCGGCACGTACATCAAAGCGGTGACCTTCCACCAACTTCGCGTGGAGCAGACCGCGGAGGGCTGGCGCGCCCAGGTCTATCTCGATGTCTAGGAGGCGAACCGTGAAGCGAATGGTTCTGGCATGGTTCTGCGTGGCGATGTCCCCGCTGATTCTCCGGGCAGACGAGCAGGCGCGAGCGGAGCGCCCGCTTCGCCCGGCGCACACCTATTCCATCGTCGCGCGCGATCCGGCCACGGGCGAGCTGGGCGTGGCGGTGCAGTCGCACTGGTTCTCGGTGGGCGCGGTGGTCGCCTGGGCCGAAGCGGGCGTGGGCGCGGTGGCCACGCAGTCGTTCGTGGACCCGAGCTATGGCCCGCTGGGACTCGCGCTGATGCGCGCGGGGCGCGCGGCTCCGGACGCGCTCCGCGGGCTGCTCGCGGCGGATGAGGGCCGCGACGTTCGCCAGGTGGCCATGATTGATGCGCAGGGCCGCGTCGCGGCGCACACCGGCCGCAAGTGCATCGCTGCGGCGGGGCAGCACGTGGGCACGAACTACTCCGTGCAGGCCAACTTGATGGACAAGCCGACTGTGTGGCCGGCCATGGCGCGGGCGTTTGAAGCGGCAACGGGCAACCTGACCGACCGCCTGCTCGCCGCGCTCGAGGCGGCGCAGCGCGAGGGCGGCGACATCCGCGGGCAGCAGTCGGCGGCCATCCTGGTGGTCAGCGGCAAGCCGACCGGGCGGCCGTGGCTCGACCGCAAGGTGGAGCTGCGCGTCGAGGACTCGCCCGACCCACTGGGCGAGCTGAAGCGGCTGGTGCGCATGCACCGCGCCTACCAGCACATGGACGCGGGCGACGACTGCTCGGCGCAGAAGAACTGGGAGTGCGCCGCGCGCGAGTACGGCGCTGCCGAGCAGCTCCTGCCCGAGCAGATGGAAGTCGTCTTCTGGCACGCGGTGACGCTGGTGACCGGGGGACGGGTGGAAGAGGCGCTGCCGGTGTTCAAGAAAGTCTTTGCGCGGGAGCCCAAGTGGGCGGAATTGGTGGAGCGCCTGCCCGCTGCGGAGCTGCTGCCCGCCGATGAGAAACTGCTGGCGCGCATCAAGGCGCAGCGGTAAGCCGCTGCTCAACGCTTCCGCGCCTGTTCCATGGCCTCCCACAGCGGCTCGGGGAGGTCTACCAGGTCGTTGAACTCTCCCGCGCCGCGCAGCCAGGGCCCTCCGTCAATCACCACGCATTCGCCGTTGATGTAAGCGGACTGCTCGCTCACCAGGTAAGCGGCCAGATTGGCCAACTCGTCGTGCCGCCCGAAGCGTTTCATCGGATGATGATTCCGGGCGCGCTGCTCGTAGTCCTTCGAAGGCATCAGCCGCGACCATGCGCCCTCGGTGGGAAACGGCCCCGGGGCAATCGCATTGAGGCGGATGTTGTGCCGCGCCCATTCCACCGCCAGCGAGCGCGTCAGCGCCAGCACGCCGGCCTTGGCGCAGGCCGAGGGCACGACAAACCCCGAGCCCGACCCCGCCGCCGCGTAGGTGGTCACGATGTTCAGGACCGTGCCAGGTTGTTTGGCCGCAATCCAGCGGCGGCCAAGCGCCAGGGTGCAGTGAAACGTGCCGTGCAACACGATGCCCACGACCGCGGCAAATGCGTTGGGAAAGTTTTTCCGTGCGCGCGATGAAGTTGCCGGCGGCGTTGTTGACCAGCGTATCGGCGCGACCGAATTGCTTTTCCGCCGCGGCAACGGCGGCCTCGACGGCGGCGGGATCGCGCACGTCGCAGGTGGCGTAGCCGCAGTCGCTGCCGGCGGCGCGGATGTCGGCGCTGGTTTTTTGCAGCGGCTCCTCGCGCCGCGCTACAAGAAAAATTTTCGCGCCCAGCTCGGCCAGCCGCAGCGCCATCGAGCGACCCAGGCCCGTGCCGCCGCCGGTAATCAAAATGACGCGCCCTGCCAGCAGGTTCTGCTGAAACATCGGCGGACTCCTTTGCGAAAGCTGCTATCCCGCTCCGCCTGCGCCCGCCGAAGCGTCAGAGCTTCAGATGCAGGCGCAGCGCGGGCACGACCATGGGGCCGCGGTCGCGATTGTAGCCGGGATTGTGGATGTGCTGGAGGACGAAAGAGCCGAACAGCCCGCGCCAGAAATGGGCGGTGTAGAAAGCCTCGAGGATAAACTCGCGGCCGTAGTTGAGCCGTCCATTGCCGAGCAGGAAGCCGGTTCCGCCCAGGGCCAGATATTGCTGATGGTCACGTGAAATCCCGTTGGAGAAGAAAGCGATGCCCGCGCGGTCGAGTTTGCGCCGCCACCGTTTCCCGCTGGCCCCTGCTCCCAGCAGGATCGTCTGATCGACCTCGGTGTAGGCAAACGATTCGTGCTGTCCCTCATTCCAGCCCCAGCGGGCGAAAGCGGTCAGCCAAGTGTTGAGCGCCTGCTGGAGGTTGACGCCAAAGCCATACTTGACGGTGGTGCGGAGGGGGTGCGCGGTGATGTCGGGGAGCGGCGTGCGGCCAGCGAGGAAGTCGTTGACGGCCTCGCGGTAGACGCCCATATTCGCGTGGTTGACGTAGCTGAGCAGGCGCACGGCCCCGGCGCGCCCCCGCAGGAAATTGCTGCGGAACTCGACTTCGAAGTTTTCCGAGTGAGCGCGGCGCAGGTCTGCATCGAGATTGATGCCGTTCGCAACCTTGGGCATGAAGGCCTCAGCGAAGCGCAGCGCCCAGCGCCGGTCGTGGTATTCGATCACGGCGCCCCAGGTGTACCCGCGGGTGTTGACGGCATAGTCGTAGGCGGCGTTGTTGTCCACCGCCCAGTTCAGGAACTGTAAGTGGCTGTCGCTGCCCGCCGAGTTCAGGTCGAAGAAATCCACCATGCTGAATTTACCGATGCGCAGTTCCAGCCGCCGCGCCGGAAGCGAAGTAGCCAGGCCGAGCGGTCCGCGCTCTGCGGCCACCCTCTCCTGACTCAGCGGAATCACCTGGCGCAGCAGGATGCGAGCCAGGTAAGGGGCCCTGCCCAACTGCGGGTTGCGCACGACGTCCAAGTTGGGGAAAGCCCGCCACGCCGACCGCGCTGCTGAGACCTCGCCCAGCAGCGATTTCGGGATCGATCAGCAGCTCGGTGGTCGGGGGGAGTGCGAACCCGGTGAAGAGCGTCAGCCACTGCGAAGCGGCGTTCTCACCTCGAGCCTGCAGGCTGTTGATGCCGGAGTATTTCGCCCGGAACGACGGATGCCACTGAAAGACGACGTTGATTTGCCCGGAGATCCAATAGCGGCTCGATTCGGAGTGCGGGAAAAGTGGCGGCGCCGCATCGGCATCTGGAGCGGGCGGATCGGAGTTTACCGGAGGGACGTTCGTCGATGCTGGCGGCGCCTGCGAAGATGTCGCCGGAGGATTCCGTGTCTGTGCGACGAGGGCGGGACTGCAAAGCAGCAGCAAGCCCGCCACAGCCAGCGGCAGAATCCGGTTTGTATTGACGGCTGCCACAGTTACACGATGATTGTGCGAGTTGCAAAATGAAATTGTACCTTTCCGGAATAACATGGCTGGCAGGCAGACAACGCCAGACGCGAAGTTGTGGAACGGCGGGCCTTGCGCGCTTCAGCTCGTCTTCGGCGTGAGATCCAAAGCCTCGGTCACCCGCGTATAAGGGATCTTCGCCGATTCGTTTACCTGCTTGACCAGGTCCGGATTGGCAGCCTCGAACAGGCACATGCAATGCGCCTCGCCCGGCACAAACGTGGTGCGGATGAACCGCACGGGCTTGCCCTGCGCGGTGAACTGCTTGCAGGTTTCGATGGCGGCCTTCTGCGCGGCGCCGAGCTGATCCATAGTGATCCCGGGCAAATTGCGGTCCACAAGGTAAACCGGCATTGCTCACCCCTCGATACGAAAAATTTTCCTCACTGCGACGCGGGGATTGTGTCCCCCGAAAAACGCGAAGTCAAGCGCGAAGCGCGTGCCACATCTCGAGCACGGTCGAGCGCAATTCGTCGGCTGCGGTGGCGTAGCGCGATTCGGCCTGCGGGAGGGAAGCGTCCGCCGGCAAGGCGTCCGGCGGCGGGATGGCCGGCCCAAAGCGCAGCGAGGCGCGCCCCCGTCCACCCGGCAACCACGCGCCCCACTGCGGCCCGCGGCCGCGGGGCCAGATCTCGAACATGCCGTCGAGCGCCACGGGCACAATCGGCGCGCCGAGGTGCAGCGAGAGGATGGAGGCGCCCTTCTTGAATTTTTTCGGTGCGCCGTCAATCGAGCGCTCGCCCTCCGGGAAAAGGACCAGCACTTTGCCGTGGCGCAGCCCGAACGCGGCGGCCTGCATGGCGCGCACCAGGTTGGTGTCCGGGTCCACCGGCACGAGGTTGATCTTCCGGGCGAACCAGCGACTGAACGTGGTGGCGAAATACTCGCTAGCGCCGACAAAAAAGAGGTTACGAACGATGTGAAAGGGCAGCGCACTGACGAGAAACAAAGCGTCCACATAGCTCTGGTGGTTCGAGCAGAGCAGGAAGGGGCCTTGCCGGGGAAGATTTTCCCGCCCGGCGACGCGAAAGCGAAAGAGCAGCCGCGCGAGGCCGTAGCCAAACTTCAGGGCGATAAACATGGCGGCGGAAAAAACCGGCCGCGGCTGCAGCAGCACAGCGAGTTCCGGGTCGTCTTCCGGAGCCGCGGCAAGCAGGCGCGCCCAGGCGTCACCCTCGGGTTGTTTTCGTAAGGGCGTCGCAAAGCTTCGCGAGGCGTAGGCCCCCGCCGCCAATTTTTCGGGGCTGCTGCAGGGGGGCTGCACCGCCTCGATGAGCTCGCGCACGGTGTAAATGCGGTTGGCGACCTCCTCGGGGACGCGAACGCCGGCCATTTGTTCAAGCCGCGTGAGGAGTTCGACACGCTCCATGGAGTCCAGGCCAAGCTCGAGTTCGATGTTGGCGTCGGGCCGGATCGGCGCGGTGGTCTTCGCCGCGGCGCGGACCAGCTCAAGCGCGCGGGCCACCTCCGGCTGCGCCAGCCAGGCCAGAGCCTCCGCGCTCGGCGGGAGCGCCGCTTCGCCGGGCAGGTCATGGGTCTGCGCCGGGGCGCCGCGCTCGCGGATGCGCCGCTCGATTTCAAAGCGTTTGAGCTTGCGCGTGGTGGTGCGCGGCAGCTCTTCGGTCCAGATGTCGTAGCCCAGGATGCGCTTGTGGCTGGGCAGGTGGAGGGAAAGCCCTTCGATTTCAAAGCGTAGGATTTCCCGGGTGTTGAGCACCTTGCGCTCGCGCATCACGTCGAAGTCCGGCACAACCACGGCGTGCAGGCGCTCGGCCGCCGGCTCGCCCGGGCGCCGCAGGCCGAGCACGCAGAGCTCCTTGATGTACGGCGACTGCAAGTAGTGCGCCTCGATTTCCTCGGGGTAGATGTTCTTGCCCGAGCTCAGCACGATGACCTCTTTGCGGCGGCCGGTGATGTGCAGCCGGCCGTTCGCGTCGAGATAACCCAGATCGCCGGTATGCAGCCATCCGCTGTCCAAGGCCTCGGCGTTTGCGTCGGGGCGGTTGAAGTAGCCCTGCATCACGATGGGGCCGCGGAGGAGCACTTCGCCGTCCTCGGCGGCAGTTTCCGAGGGCGCGATTTTCACCTCGATGCCGGGCAGCGGCGGGCCCACCGAATCGGTGTGCGCGTCGCCCGGCCGGGCGATTGTGGCCGCGCCGGAGGATTCGGTAAGTCCATAGGCCTGCAACAGGGAGAAGCCCAGGCGATAGAGTTCGCGGTGGATGGCGGGGTCGAAGCGCGAGCCCCCGGTCACCAGCAGACGCATCTCGGGCCCCAGGACATCGTGGACGCGGCGGAAGACGACCGGACCAACGTTCATGCCGGCGGTGTCGCGCAGCCAGCCGTTCAGACCGAGCAGCGCGCGGAAGGCCAGCCGCCGGGCGCGGCCCGCGGCGGCGGCCTGTTGCGTGACGCGCTGGTGGATGAGATAGAAAAATTGCGGCACGCAACAGAAGGCGGTCACGCCGCGCTCGCGCAGGGCGCGAAGCAACTCGGTCGAGTTCACCGCTTCGAGGAAAACAACTTTGGCGCCGATGGAAAAGGGTAGCAGCAGGTTGGCCATCTGCGCCAGGGCGTGGAACAGCGGCAGCACGCCGAGAATGGTGTCGCGGTGGTCCAGGCGCAAGACCTCGAAGACGGCCTTCATCTCGGCGAGCAGATTGCCGTGCGTGAGCACAACGCCCTTGGGGTCGCTGGTGGTGCCGGAGGTGTAGAGGATAACCGCCGGGTCGGCGGGCGCGGCCGGACAGGCTGCGAGGGTCGCGCGCAGGGGCAAAAGCTCAAGCGCAGCGGCCGAGGGTGCGCGTGGCGCAAGTAGGTCGTCGAGATTCACCGGGTCGGCGCCAACGGCGTCCCGGGCGGCGGCCGATCCTTCCGCGTCCGCCGGGCGATGGAGCAGAACAATCTCGGCCGCCGAGCCGGCCAGGGTGACCGCCTCGCGCGCCGCGGGCAGATAGCGCGGCGAAGTGAACAGGATTTTCGCGCTGCTGTCGCGCAGAAGCGCCGCAATCTCTTTGGGCTTGTAGGCCGTATCGAGCGGCACCGCGACGCCGGCCACGCGCAGCACGCCCAGATAGACGGCGCACCAGCGCGCGTCGTTGTCGGCCAGGATGGCGGCGCGCTCGCCCCGCCGGAGGCGGGCCGACGAGCGGTGCGGGTCGCCGGCGACGAGGAACTCCGCGACGCGCTCGGCCATCGAGCGCAGTTGGACGTAGCTGAACCCGTCCACACGGTCGCGGCGCTGCACCTCGATGGCCGGGCGGGCGGCGAAGCGCTCGGCGGCGGCCGCGAAATGGTCGTAGAAATTGTTCATCGGCGCGGCAAGAGACTGCGATTCCCTTAAACCGCTTCGTCTGCGGCGTGTCAAGCGGGAAGATGAAAAGGAGGGGGGTACCCCCGGGTGTTTTTTGTAAGCGCGGATTCTAAAGGACTTTAAGTCCAATGAAATTGTATCAGTGGAATCTAAAGGGCTTACGAGCGCGTTTTTCGTAACGACGTATTCTAAAGGCTTTGCGTGGTTGGGCACAGAGGTCACTGGCCTAGAGCTACGGTTGACCCGTGGAAACATCGCGCTGGCGTGGGCAGACATGCTCGGGACCCTCAGCCTTTCTAGCAGGATGCTGACCTGCACCCGGCCCTGCGATTCCGCGGGTCGATCAAGAGCATCGGCTCGAGGAATGGCGACCGAAAGAGAGATTCTTCGCTGCGCTCAGAATGACAACCGAAGAGCAGATTCCTCGGGCCGATCAAAAGTATCGGCCCTCGGAATGACACAGCGCTCTCTGCAATTCAGGCTAGCGCAAATTGCAAGCAGTGATTGCGCGTTTGGCGCATTTTTTTGAGGTGGGAAAAGAGAGCATTCGAAACGAACTGCCCCCGCGGGCATGCGCTGGCTCGAGCGAGGAGAAGCGGCCGAGGCGGTTGACGAGGTAGATTCGATCATTGCCATCGACTGCGTCGATTGACGACGGACATGTTAGGAGGAAACGAAGCGCCCCACGTTTCGCATACCGAGCGAAACATGGGCCACCCAAAATCTCAGAGCCACGGGCTGCCCGTCCTGCGCCACCCGCCCGATTCGCAATCGCGTTGGGCCTGAGAACCGCCGATCAAGCTCCAGCGGAAAATCGGGAGCTCTCGCATCAGAATGCAGCCAGACAGGTTGCTCACCTAAGGGCCTTAAACCAAGCAGCAAGGCCCACAATGCCGCCCAGGGCCCACAGAATGCCGAGGAGCCGAAAGAAAATGACGCCCGCGAACGAGCTCGCATTCCCTAAAACTTTGATGGGAGCTTTTTTCAGCATCCACCGGAAGAGTCGTGGGGCGTGAATGAGGGTGTACAACCCGAGCGTCAGCATCACGAGCCCACCTACGGGCGCAAGCCAACCTAGTGTGGGTTGCACCGAATGGTAAGCGGAGCGAACAACCCCCGGGGAGGGTGGGTTTAGTGCTAGCCTGACTGCCTGTTTTAAAACGGATGCACCGAAGCTGGCAAGGACAAGTCCGGCCAATCGCCAATCCAAGTACAAGCCAGGCTTCCATCCGACCTCCGGCGGGTTCAGCCGAAAGAGTTTGCCCAGCCATAGCCCAAACCGGAGAAACGCCGGGGGCGAGGCAAGCATTAGGGCACCAAGAACCATAAAGAGCAAGCCAAACAGAAATAAGCCTCCGAGGAATGCCAAATCCTCAAACGTCATTGCTAGAAATCCTTGCATCCGGAAGAGGTAACCTCGATCTTCGCTCCCGGAGTGCCCATAGTTGAGCCACCTAAGCCACCACTCGGATTGAACACTCCCTGAACACCGATGAAGGGAGTCAGCTGTCCACATCCACTAAAGGCCCACCCGCGGACGTGTTAGGAGGAAACGAAGGGCCCCACGTTTCGCTTGTCGAGCGAAACATGGGCCACCCAAAATCTCAGCCATCGACTGCGTCGATTGACGACGGACATGTTAGGAGGAAACGAAGCGCCCCACGTTTCGCTTGTCGAGCGAAACATGGGCCACCCAGAATCTCAGAGCCACGGGCTGCCCGTCCTGCGTGACCCGCCAGTATGCAGATCGTTCGCCAACTGCATGGCGTGGGAGCGGACAGGGATGCGGGGCTAGGGGCTGGAGGCGGGCGCGGGTTTGGGCAGCTTGGCCAGCTCGCGGGCGAACATCGAATTGTCGGGGAATTCGGCGGTGAGTTCGCGGAGCTGCGCGCGGGCCAGCTCGACCTGCTTTTCGCGCAGCGCCGCCAGCGCCAGGAGCATCTTGGCAAACGGCCGCAGGTAATGGCCGCGGGTGGCGGCGGTCTGAAGCTGCTGCATGCCGCCGGGCTTGTCGCCGCGGATTCCGCCAAACCAGAGGAAGAACCGCTTGTAGCCGGGCAGGCAGCCGATGATGTAGTTCGCGGCGCCGAGCGCGAGGTAGGCGTCGGCGGAATCCGGCTGAAGGGCAATCAGGTTTTTGGCGTAGCCTTCAGCTTCGCGGACCAGCCGCAAGCTTTCGAGCTGCCGCTTCTCGATGAGACTGGCGTAATCGGCCTGCATGCCGGTGGAAATGGTGAGCGCGAAAAGCGCATCGGCGTCGCGCGCGTTGGCTTTGAGCCGGCGCCGGGCCAGCTCCTGCGCGCGCTGGTTGGCCGCGGCAAACCCGGCACGCCGTATTTCGTCCGGCTTGGCGACCACCCCGCCGAGCAGCCGCTTGTCGTCCAGAAAAAACTCCGAGGTGAGCACGCCCTGCCGGTAGAACTCTTCGAACAGGTAGCTGGCCGCCTCCGAGGCGCTGCCGAGCGGGTCGTCGGGATAGGCTTTTTGCCAGGCGGCGAACCGAGCGCGGGCTTCGGTGAATTTCAGCTCGTAGAGCAGGTGGAAGCCGGCGTCAATTTCAGGTGCCTTGCCGGCGCTTTCCGACTCGGGCGCCTTGCCGGCGCTTTCCGGCGGAGTGGCAGCGCGCGCCGGAACCGCCGCGGCCACGAGTGCCGAGCCGATGGTGAGGAACCAAAGAAGCTGGGTACGACGAAAGCGCTGGAAACTCCAGCGCGGGACTATTTCTTTCACGCAGCGATCAGCGCGACGAGCAGCAGAGCGGAAGTCAGCGCCAGGGGCCCGTAAAAGCGGGCCAGCAGGTGCTTGGCCAGGCGAATCATGTTTAGTCCTCCTTGGCGACGCGTTTCCCGGTGGCCGGCGGAGCGTGGACGTCGTTGATTCCCCAGTCGTAGCCGAAGTGCTCGACTCGGGGACTCGTCAGCGCGTCGAGTGCGGCGCGGTTCACCGGGTTGGCGAAGAGCCTAATATAGTCCAGCAGGGGCTGTCCACTGCGCGCCAGGCCCTTGGCGCGCACGTAGCTCTCAAAATCCTCGCGGTAATGGCCGAGGATGTACGGCAGGGTGACGCGGTTGCGCGCCGCGTCGATTTTCAGGTTGCGGGACTCGTTGAGGTAAAAGCGGGCGGCCTCGTCGAGCAGCCGGTCGGTATTCTCCGGCGTGTAAGCCTCGCGTTGCAGCCGCGGGCAACTGTTCGACGCGCAGACGATGGCGAAGTGGATGCGCGGCTCAAGCAGTTTCTTGCGCAGAATGTCTTCGATATTGTCGAGGGTGTAGCGCTTGCCGCCGGCGACGACTTTTCTTTGCCAGAAAAAGCTGAAGGGCAACGCGCCGATTTTGCGCACGCTTGCGACCGGCCAGTGCTCGACCACGCCTTGCACCACCAGGATGTTGTAGGCGTTGACCCAATAGGCGATTTGACTATCGCGCGTGGGGAAATCCTGCGGGGCGGAGTCCGGGCTGCGCGCGGCGATCTCGGCGACCATCAGCTCGAGGTCTACGGCGTCGGCCTTGAGCGCGGCATAGTCCACGCGGCCCGCCGCGGTGGCGAAGCGCTTCAGCACGCGGTCCCAGGGAGCGTAGTCGAATCCCTGCTCCTGCGCGCAAGCCGTGCCGGCTGCCAGGGCCAGAACAAAAAATGGCAAAACCAGAAATTTCAGCTTTCTCATGGCCCTTCCTCAAGGTCTGTGTGACGGTAACAGGGCCGCTGCTGGAACTGCGCTCCTACTTCAAACTCGCGTCAAGAATTGCGGAAAGCTTCGATTCGTCCACTTCACCGGAGTCGTTATAGACCGGCTTACCGGTTCGATCGAGGATGGTGACGTGGGGGATGTAACCCCGGTAGTATTTTTTGATGAGCTCTTGTTGGGGCGGTGAACGCTTCAGGTCCAAGTCAACGATGACGAAGTGCACCCGGCCGCGATACTTTTGATAAAGATTTACGGAGCGGCGAGCCTGCCGCTTAGAATTGAATCAACCCTCGCCATAAAATATGATGTAATTCGGCCGGCCCGCAACCGCTCCATCGTCCATGTGGTCGCCCGTGATGAGAGGGCCGTCCCGGCTGTCGCTCGAGTAGTCTAGTCTCTGGTTGAGGCGAAGGTTGTCCGCGCCGCGAAGAGGAACGGCGAGCGGGGCCCAGAGCAAGAATAGCAAGGTCAACTTTTTGATTCTCATTCGATCATTCTCCCTGCATTACGCCAGAGCCATCCCGTTCGATTTTGGTCCGCCGCTCGCGATAGTTGCGCAGAGCGGGATCGAGAACCTGCCGAAAGCGGGCTTGCCCCGCGAAGGCTTGGCGGGAAAGTAGCCGCCACCGAAATTATAGTTTTCCAGAGGGCGAGAGGAAAGCGGCGAGCGGTTGCGGCGGGCCGAAGGAGCGGGCCTCGGGGAGAGATCCCTTCGGCAAGCTCAGGGCAAGCTCTTCGCCCCGACCAAGTCGGGGCTCAGGATGACGCAAGCGGGCTCTCCGCGCCTGGGCACCCGTTGGATTCTGGCAGAGCAGCGGAGGATGCACAAGAAGGCGCGGGGCAGCGCAATTTTTTAAGGCGGGGAGGAGGCTTCAGCGGGAGGCGCCGGCGGTTGGCTTGCGCTCGAGCGCGGCGCGGGTGGCGGTGAGCGTGGCGGCGAGCGTCTCGCGCGGGATGCTGGTGACGAATGGGCCGATCAGCCAGCGCAGCGCAAAGGGGATATCGCGGGTGAGCGAGACGACTTCGCACTGCACGTAGGTGCCGGCATCGCGCTGCACGAACCGCCAGTAGGTGTCCATGCGCCACAGGTAGCCGCCATCGTCGCCCACCGGCTTCTCGCGCTCGTCGGGCGCGTCGTGGTTTTCCACCTCGGCGATGCGCGTGGCGCGGCTGCGGCTGTGCGCGCGGGTCGCGTCCATGGGGAAATAATGGATCTCGTGCTCGGTATTGAGCACGACGGTGATGATCTTTTTCCGGCGGAAGCGCAGGAACACCTTGAAGTCGTCGCCGCGGCGCTCGAGAATCTTGGAGCGCTGCACGTCGGGCTTGTAGTAGATGGAGTGGTGGTCGTAGTCCTGCAGCAACCGGAGCGTCTGCTCGAGCGTCGCGCCGGGGATGAAGATCGCTCCGACCCAGTGGTGGATCAGCCCGTGGGGACACTTGAGCGGCTTGCCGTTCTCCAGCGTCTCCAGACGCTCCATCCTGACTTGGCCGCCGCGCAGCTCGGCGTAGGCCGCCTGGGGCTGCGGGTCGGGAAGCGAGTCCACCCAGAGGAAGGGCGCGCCGCGGCGGAGTTCCTCATCGTTGCGCGCTTCGGTCAGGCGCATGTAGCGCGCGAAGGCTTCGATCGTTGGCTGCGTGAGCTGCGCGGGCGCAGGGCTGGGGCGCGGCGCTGCCGCGACCGGCGAGACCCCCGCCGCGGCGCATAGCGCGCCGCACAGCAGCATCCGGCTGATGGCCGTTGGCATCGAGCGTTTCCTATACCCCGCTGCCGCTTTACGTCCGCTATTTATGGCACCAGACCTGCCGGGGGTCACGAGCTTTCTTGGATTTAGATGTCGCTGCAACCGAGCGGAGGCAGCGGTAGGGGCACGCGGGATGCCGGACAAGACCCGGCCAGGGGCAAAGCGCCACCCCAGAGAGGCTTTTGCGAAGGCAAGTGCGCTAGCTAAGGCTGCGGCGGAGCACAGGTGCAATCCCTGCAGACTTTGCCAAAGGAGCGCCCGAAACCTGCACGAGCTGATGGGTCCCCGCAGGAGAAAAGGCCCGACGGAACTGCGATCCGAACAGAATGACGAAGCACAGGCCGACGGCCAGAGTCAGCAGAACTCCGATGGCCAGCACGACGGCAAGAGCCGCCGGACCGTGCTGTGTGTTTCGCCGCCAGCGATAAGACGCTTGCATCAGGTTTCCCCCAAAAAGCGAGAGTCGGGCAGGCAGACCAGGCAGGGAGGCCTCTGCACCGCAAGCAAGCTAGCATCCTGCCGGTGTTCCCACGGTGGCGGAGCGCGGAGTTGGTGCCCTGTCGGTTAACCCCGCAGCTGAGCCGGAAGATGATTGGTGAACGGAGGCAGGCCGCGCAAGACAGCCCACACTGCCAGTAGGAAGGGGAACGCGTGGGGGTACCGGCAGGTGGGCTGTTGGCGGGTTGGGTAGCTCGCCTACGATCCCGGCGTGCCGGAACCGTCGTCCCCGCAGCGCAGCCCCCAACCCGACCCTTGGAGGGTAAGCAGCGGGACGCGATTGCCGAATGGCCCGAAGGCCTCAAATTTTTCGGTACCCGGGTTGTAGTACCGCATCTTGTGGCCGGAGGGCAGGGTTCGATGGAAAAGGTGTCGCAGGCGGCAGGCAGCGCAGTTAATACGCCGTCCCGAATGAATTAGTCTAAGTCGAGGTGGAAATTTCTTGACACTCAGAAGGCAGCCGCTGGTTGTGCATGTAGGTGGGTGTCATCGGCCGGGGGGGGGGGGGGCGCGGGGCCGGGCCCGACCCCCTTGTAACATTAAAAAACACATAAAAAAAGAGCTCACCC
>OBEQ010464701.1_pt1 | contig 126410 bp, 115 predicted proteins | sample 1670901 | NCBI WGS metagenome assembly OBEQ01 (sample SAMEA104232315, study PRJEB22302) | groundwater metagenome | biome: forest; feature: aquifer; material: groundwater | place: USA | collected 2011-08-07 | depth 5.4 m
GACCCTCCACGACTTCCAAGATGCGCGCCACCTCGCCGGTGCCGACCACTGCGTCCACCTCGGGAATTTGCGCGAGGATCTGCTCGCGGTAGCGCTCCACCAGGCAGCCGGCCACGATCAGGCGGCGCGCCGCGCCGAACTTCTTGTACTCGGCCATCTCCAGGATGGTCTCCACCGACTCGCGCTCGGCCGGGGCGATGAAGCTGCAGGTGTTGACCACGAGCACTTCGGCCTCATCGGCACGCGGCGTGAGTTCGTAGCCGCTGCGGGCGAGGATGCCCATCATCACCTCGCTATCTACGAGGTTCTTCGGACATCCCAGGCTGATGTATCCGACTTTGGGCATACCGGTTCGCTTCCGCGGCGATTGGCAAACGCTCGATTCTAGCACAGCGTTCAGGAATGCCTGTCTCGAGAGAGGCGCCGCGGCCGGAGAAGCTCGCGGATCTTGCCGAGGAGCTGCGCTATTTGCCGCGCATCGGCGCCGCGCGCGCCGAAGCGGGCCATTTGATAGAGGTGGGTGAGCTGCGCTACCGGCGCGGCCAGCTCCGTTGCGGGCAGCGAGGCCGCAAATTCGCGCGGCGTCAGTGCGGGCGGCTTGTGCAGGCCGCGGCGCGCCAGCAACCGCAGCATGTGCTGGTAATGGAGCGTGGCCAGGCGCGGGGCCAACTCGGCGTCCGAGGAGAAACGGAAGCCCCAGCGCAACGCCAGCAGGCGCGCCATCGAGCGGTGGCGGAGCAACAGAGCCAGAACGAGCAGGGCCCCGACGGCGATGGGTAGAGTGCGCGACGCGTCGGCGGCGCGCGCCTGCCACGCCTTGAGCTGCTCGACGCTGCGGTGGTGCAGCCGCGCAAGGTAGATGCGCGCCCGCTCGGTCCAGTCCCGCGAAGCGCGCTGTAGATTCTGCGCCAGCGTCACCTGATGGCTGAAATCGTAGTTGATCACCCATTCGCTCCAGCGCAGCTCGAACCAGTCCCAGTAGAGCGCCAGGCGCCCGAGAAAGCCTTTGGCTTTTTCGTCCGCGGGCGGCGTGGGATCGAACGGGACCCATCCGTATTCCGGGAAATAGACCTCGACCCAACTATGCGCGTCGCTGGCGCGGATGATGAAGTCTTCGCCGATTTCGTTGTATTCGCCGGGCAAGAAGCCGTTGACGTAGCGCGCCGGCACCCCCAGCGTGCGCAGCATCACCGTCATAGCCGCGGCGAAGTATTCGCAATGCCCCGCGCGGCGTTCGAACAGGAAATGCGCCAGCGGGTCGGCCCTGGGCGGGCCGGAAAGCTCCAGGGTATAGCCGAAGCGCGTGCGCAGGTAGAGCTCAATGGCCGTGGTCTTGTCGTAGGCGGTCGGCGCGCGAGAAGTCAGCTCGTGCGCGAAGCGCGGGATGCGCGGGTCGAGCGGGGGCAATTGCAAGTAGGCCTCGCGGATGGCGCTCGGGTATTCCGTCGTAGTGGCGCGCAGGCTGGCCGGCGGGATCGCGGGGACGAACGAGAGGCCCTCGTAGCGCAAGTTGATGAAATTGTGGAAGGGATTGAACAGCGAGCTGGTCTTGTCCATGACCAGATAGCTCCGGCGCGCGGCGGGGCCGGCGCCGCCGGAATCGGGCGAGAACCGTCCGCGAACGCGGTTGGGCTGCGCGGCGACGAACAGGGCGTCCGTGGCCATCGGTTCCAGCAGCATGGTATAGCGCAGCGCCGTGTAATCCCGCCGGTTCGCAGGCGCGGCGACCCCCAGGACGTACCAGCCGTCGGCGCCCGGGGTGATCACCACCGGCTCGTGGGCCTCGGTGAACCAACGCTTGCCGTCGAAGGTGGTCAAAGCGATGCCGCGCCAGCGGACGTTTCGCATGCGCGCAGTGCCGCCCTCCACGCGCACCCGCATCACCACGCTGAAGTTTTTCTTGATCTGCCCGATCTGACCGAGCTCGACGTTGTCGCTGAACCCGGTCATCAGCGAGGGCTGGAGATTGAAGCCGCCCAGGTAACCGGCACTGAACCGCGGGATCAGGAAAAAGATCGCCGCGCCAAGCACGAGCGCGCTCACGGCCACCGAGCCGGACGTCAGCCCCAGAGCACGGTTGAGGCGTCGCGCCGCAGGCGTGCCCATCTCCAGCGGCGGCGTGGCTGCGCCTTCGGCACTGCGGCGGATCTCCAGGCCCACGAAAGTCGAAATGGCCAGCACTAAGAACAGCAGGAAGAAGAGAAGAAACGCGGTATCCACCGTGAGGATGGCCGCCGCCAGCATGGTGGCAAACGCGAGCATGGCCAGGAACAAGTAATCGCGCGTGGAGGTGGCGCTGCACAGACGAACGATGATGGCAAAGAGCATCAGGTGAATCGTGGCCAGCAGCGCCGCGTAGAGCGCGGGGTTTGGAGCGTTCGCCGCCAGCCCCCGCGAGATCACCCAGAGGTCCACGGGGAAGAAGACAAAGTAGGCCAGCACCAGCCAGGTCGCCGCGCGATGCGAAAGCTCTGGCCCGCGGCTGCCCCGCACGCCGCCCGGAACGCGCCACCAGCGATAGCCCTTCACCAACAGTGCCGCGGGCGCCCCGAGGATCGAAACCAGGTCGAGCTTGCCGGTCGAGACCAGCGTCAACACGCTGGTCAGCAGCAGCAGGTAGAGCGAAATTTCAAAGTAGCGGTGGACGGCCGAAAGTGGCGGCGGCGCGGCAGTATCCTGGCCAGGCATCGGACTTCTATGATTTTAACATTCGCCACTTGCGCCGATTGGGCCGGCGCGACCAAGCGGTTAATGGTGCATGTCCAGCGGAGACTCCCACAGGGTCGTAGGCGAAGAATCTCTCTGCCGCAGGGCTTTTTCGCTTGCGGCTAAAGGCTAGGCCGCGCGGCGGCGGCAATCTTGCGTGTGGCGCTCGAGATTGGGAGGCGGTCGAGCTCGGCGAGCAGTGGTGTGCGCGCACTGCGGAGGTGCGGTAATCGCTCGATGCGCACGAGGAAGGGCGCGAGAGTGATTTGGCGATAGGTCACGCTGTGGCGTGCGGGGTTGAGCGGCACCAGGCTGCGGGCACGGAGACCCAGCGAAGCCCGCAAATGGCGCTCGAGTTCCGCTTGCGCCCGGCGAGAAACGCGCACGGCGGGGAATTGCCACATCCGCGAGAACAGCGTCGCATCTTCCGCGACGCGCTCGGCCTCGCCCGGGCGGACTAATAACGTGCGCCCGCGGGGGTCGAGCAGCACAGCCGCGGCGAGCGTGAGCTTGACCGCAGCGCGTTTGCGCCGCGCGGCAGGGATTTGCGCTGCGATACCCAGCTTATATGCCCGGCACCAGCGCGATAGCGGGCACGCGCCGCAGCGCGGCGACCTGGGCGTGCAAACCGTCGCGCCCAGCTCCATCATGGCCTGGTTCCAGTCGCCTGCCGCTTGCCTCGCAAGCAGCTCCTGCGCGGCGCCCTGCAGTTGTTTCCAGCGCCGCGGCGCCCGCAGACCGCCGCGTAGCGCGCCCAGGCGGGCCAGAACGCGCGCCACGTTGCCATCCAGCACGGCGTAGGGCGCGCCATAGGCGATGCTGAGCACTGCTGCGGCCGTGTACCCGCCAATCCCCGGTAGCCGCAGCGCCGCCTCGAACTCGTCGGGGAAGCGACCGCCGTGGCGCGAGACGATCTCATTCGCGGCGCGATGCAAGTGGCGCGCGCGCCGGTAGTAGCCTAGGCCCGCCCAGTGCCGCAGCACTTGTTCGCTCCGGGCGCGCGCCAGCGCCCGCACGCTCGGGAAGCGGCGCACGAAGCGGAGGTAGTAGGGCACCACCGCCGCGACGCGCGTCTGCTGGAGCATGATCTCGGCGAGCCAGATGCGGTAAGGATCTCGGGTGCGCCGCCAGGGCAGGTCGCGCTTCCGCCGGCGGAACCATGCCAGCAGCCGCCGCTGGAATTTTGCAACTCCGCTGGTGGGTGGGAAAAACACGCGCCATTCTCGCACACCCCGACCGCAATTCCATGCACGTGTCGGGGCGGGCTTGGCCCCGCCACGCTGTTCGTTCGTGGCGGCGCATGGCCTCACGCCCGTGCGGACCGGCTGTGGAGCGGCCCCTCTCTACAGCGACTGGATGAACAGGAAATACGACGAAGTCCACAAACCGGTGGGAATGGAGCCCCGCGGCTGGCTGGTGAGGATGATCTTGAAAATGTGCGTTTCTTCGGCGAACTGCGCCAAGAAACTCCGCCCTGGCTCGGCGGGTTGCGGCTGGGCAAAGGCCAAGTGGCGCAGCACGTCGTAGATGATCTCGCCGGCCGGCGCCATCGGCGTGACGATCCCGGCGGTGCGGAACGCCATCACCGAGTCAATTTCGTGGAAATGCCAGGCGAGGCAGGCGCAAAATGTCACCGCGCGCTCGAAGCAGTCTTCCATTTCCCTCGGCCAGGTGCCGCGGCTTGCGGCGGGCGCGTCAAAGAACGGGTCGAGCACGAGCATGACCCGCCGCTCATCTTCGCGGGTGAACTCGCGCACCTTGAGCGCGCCGGTTTTGGCCGAGGCTTTCCAATCCACAAAGCGGGCGCCGTCGGTGGGCTGGTAATCGCGGATGGAATAAAGGTCGTGGCCGCGGCCGCGGGCGAAGCTTTCCAGCTCGCCGCTGACGAGCGGCAGGATTTCGTAAAACTCTTCGGTGGGCTCGACCGGCGGGTACACCACCACTTCCAATTTCGACTCCACCTTGCGGGTTTTTTGCAGAAAGCCGAAGGGGAACTTCGTGCGGATTCCGAAGGCCTCCTGCCGATACACCCCGCGTCGCGGGAAGAGCAACTCGACCTGCTGCCGGGCCGACTGCCGCCGCGGGATGTGCGGGAAATAGACCGGCCGGGGGAGGATCTGGGCGCGGTCGCGGGCATCCTCGCCCACGACGCGCAGGGAAAATGACGGCAGCGATTGCTTTTCGTTGCGCAACTCGACCAGCGCCAGCAGCGGCTGGGCCGCAAAAATGTGCTCGGGCAGCTCGAAGTTCAGCTCGATGCCGGTCAACACGATCCGCGAGAGCACGCCGGAAACGATGATGCCCGCGAGCAGGCTGGCCAGGACCATGAACAGCAGGTTATTGCCGGTGTTGAGCGCGGCCAGGGCCACGGCGAACACGCCCACGAGATAAACCAGGCCCTCGCGGGTCAGCTTGTAATCAATCTGGTAGGCGAACCAGCGCAGCGGCGTGCGCCGCGCCAGCGCGGGCACGATGGTCACGGCCACCCAGCCGGCCAGCGCCAGCGCCACAAGCGCCGCGGCTCCCGCGAGCCGCACCCGCCCGGTTTCCGCGGCGGCGCCGGAATAGAGCGCCAGCAGCAGCGCCAGGGCCAGCGCGGCCATGGCGATGGCAAAGCTGCGCCAGCCGGGCCGGTCGAGCCCGCGCCACCAGCGCGCCGCCAGCGAGTCGGGCATCAGAGTGGGATGCGCGTGCTCTCCACGAGTTCGGTCAGGATGGCTTCGGCTTGCTCGGACTTCTTCTGTGTGGAGACGTAGCGCGTGTTGACGACCACGCGGTGGGCGAAGACCGGCAGGATGAGCTGCTTGAAGTCGTCAGGCAGGCAGAAGTCACGGGCTTCCAGAAACGCGCGCGCCTGCGCGGCCCGCTGGAGCATCAGCGAACCCCGCGGGCTCACGCCCACGCTGAGCCGTTCGGTCTGGCGGGTGCGCTCGACGATTTCAAGCGCGTAGTCCAGCAGGCTTTCATCCACGCGCACGCGCTGCGCCGCCTCCTGCATGGCCACGACGTCGCGCGCTTCCATCACCGGTTGCACGCCCGCAGCCAGCGACCGGCTGTTGTGGCTGCGCAGGATCTCCTTCTCGGACGAGCGCGAGGGATAGCCCATGCGGATGCACAGCAGGAAGCGGTCGAGCTGCGATTCGGGCAGGGGATAAGTGCCGTGGTGCTCGATGGGGTTTTGCGTGGCCATCACGATGAAGGGCTGCGGCAGGGGGTGCGTGTGGTTGTCCACGGTGACCTGCGCCTCGTTCATGGCCTCCAGCAGCGCCGACTGCGTTTTCGGCGTGGTGCGGTTGATCTCGTCGGCCAGCACAATATTGGCGAAAATCGGGCCGGGCTTGAACTCGAACTCGCCCCGCGCCTGGTTATAGACGCTGATCCCGATGAGGTCGCTGGGCAGCAGGTCGGAGGTGAACTGGATGCGCTGAAACGAGCAGTGGAACGAGCGCGCCAGCGCCTGAGCGAGCGTGGTCTTGCCTACCCCGGGCACGTCTTCAATCAGCAGGTGCCCGCGAGCCACCAGCGCGATGAGGGCGAGCTGGATGGCCTCGTCCTTTCCCTTGATCGCCGTGGCGATGGACCGCTGGAGCTGCACGATCTGGCTGGCGGTGGCGGTGGTCATGGTCGGCGTTGCCGGGGCGGCGGCGATTGAAAAACTCGTGCGCTTCTGCTACAAAACTAAGCAGTGGGCGATTAGCTCAGTGGTTAGAGCGCTCCCCTCACACGGGAGAGGTCCAAGGTTCAAGTCCTTGATCGCCCACCATAATTTATGGCCGCTCGCCCGCCGTGACCGGCCGCGGTTCCTGCGCCAGCGGGGGGAAATTGCTGGCGGTCGCGCGCCGGGCCATTGCGGCGAACCCAAAGCAGTCATTTTAGCGAAAAATTTTGATGTCAAGCATTTTGCGCGCGCTCGAGTTTCTATCCCTGGGAATATGGCTGGGGGGCATCATCTTCCTAAGCTTTGTCGTCGCGCCGGGCGCCTTCGCCACGCTGGGCAATCGCGACCTGGCCGGCGCGGCCGTGGCCTTGGCGCTCGGCCGGCTGCACGTCCTGGGCATGATCGCCGGGCTTGTTTACCTGGCGGCGCGCGCGACGCTGGCGCGCTCGTTGGCCGCGCTGGCCGCGCCCGCCGCGTTGGCGGTGATTTTGATGCTGCTTCTCACGCTGGTATCGCAGCAATCGGTCAGCCCGCGCCTTGCGCATCTGCGGGTGGAGATGGGCTCGGTGGAGCGCACGCCGGCCCACCATCCCCTGCGTGTGGAGTTCAGCCGCTTGCACCGTCTGTCGGTCGGCCTCGAGCTCGCCGTCCTGCTGGCGGGCCTCGCCGCGCTTTTCCTCAGCGTCGCGGAGCGCAGATGAGCGCAGCTCAACGCTGAGGACCGTCGTCTGACGTTTCCCCTCTATTGCTCTTCCCGCTGCTCCCTGTTCCTCAATATTTTTCTCTGCTTTTGATTCGCGGTCTTCCCGCCGGCGGCGTCGCGTCGCGCGGGGGTATGCTAGTATGCCCGCGCGATGCAGACGGGAATCGTCGGATTGCCGCAAGTCGGTAAAACGACTCTGTTCAAAATCCTCACCCACGCGCACCTGGATGCGAAGGCAGCGCACGCCCCCACGCACGTGGGCGTGGCGCACGTCCCGGACCCGCGCCTGGAGCGCCTGGCCGAGCTCTACCATCCGCGCAAGGTGACCCACGCCGCCGTGCAGTTCGTGGATGTCGGCGGCCTGGTGTGCGACCCGGTGAAGGATGCGGACTATCTCACGCCGCTGCGCGAGGTGGATGCGCTGGCGCACGTCGTGCGTGTCTTTGAGAACCCCGCCGTGCCGCACCCCTCGGGGAAAATCGACCCGCTGCGCGATGTGCAAGGCCTCGAACTCGAACTGATGCTTGCCGACCTCGACCAAATCACCCGCCGCACCGACCGCATTGAGAAAGACCTCAAGAAAAAAAAAGACCCGGCGCCCGAGCACGAATTGGCTCTGCTTCACCGCTGCCGCGTCTCCGTCGAAGCCGAGCGGCCGCTGCGCGAGCTGGACTTCAGCGCCGCCGAGCAGAAATGGCTCACCAGCTTCATGTTCCTCTCGCAGAAGCCGATGCTCTACGTGCTCAACCTCGGCGACGACGAGGTGGCGGAGATCGACGGCGCGGTCGAACGCCACCACCTGGGCGCGCTGGCGCAGCGGCCGAATACCAGCGTCGTGCCCATCTGCGGCCGCATCGAAGCGGAGCTGGCCGAACTGGAACAGGCCGACGCCGCCGAGTTGCTCGCTGCCTACGGCTTGAAGGAGTCGGGCTTGCACCGACTGATCCATGCAACGTATAAACTGCTCGGCCTGATCTCCTTCTTCACCTGCGGCGAGGCGGAGTGCCGTGCCTGGGCGATTCGCCGGGGCACCACGGCGCTGAAGGCCGCTGGGACGGTCCATTCGGATTTTGAGCGCGCCTTCATCAAGGCGGAAGCGGTGCGCTGGGACGACTTGCTGGCCGCGGGGAGCCTGGCAGCGGCGCGCGAACGCGGGCGCGTAAGATTGGAAGGGAAGGAGTACGTGGTCGAGGAGGGAGACGTCCTCCAGTTCCGTCACAGCGGCTGAAGGCCTCGCGAATGCTTTCGCCCACCGAATCGCGGACGTTGCTGCCACTGGGGCTCGGCCTTACCGCCGCCGCCGCCAATGTTTTGGGCGGGCTGTTCATCGTGCGGCGCGACTGGTCGCACCAGTATTTGAAATATTTTGTCGCGCTGGGCGCGGGATTCATGCTCGCCGCCGCCTTCCTGGAAGTGATCCCCGAATCCCTGCGACTGGCGGGACCATCCGCGCTGCTGCTGGTGCTGGGCGGATATTTCCTGGTGCATTTCTTCGAGCACCCCCTCGCCCCTCACTTCCACTTCGGCGAGGAAACCCATCTCGAGGCCATGATGCCGCAGCACGCCGGCTTCACGGCCTTGCTGGGGTTGACGATTCACACTTTTTTCGACGGCGTGGCCATCGCCTCGGGATTTCTGGTCTCGAACTGGCTCGGCGGGGTGATCTTCCTGGCGGTGTTCCTGCACAAGTTGCCGGAGGGTTTCACGGTGGCGTCGCTGATGCTGGCCAGCGGGCAGAGCCGGCGCACGGCGCTGCTGGCTTCGGCCCTGTTGGGTGTGGCGACGCTGGCCGGGGTGCTCCTGATGAACCTTCTTCGGGCCGACGTCGGCTATGCCCTGCCTCTTTCGGCCGGAGTGACCCTCTATGTCGCCGCCTCGGACCTCATCCCCGAGGTGAACCGCGAGCCTGGTGTAGGTATGGCCCTGGTGGTTTTCCTCGGCGTCGCGCTGATGCTTGTGCTGCAGCGCTTCGTGCATATGTAGCCCCCCGGTTTTTGCCCCGTCTTCGTCGGCGCGACCTCGCCGCGGCGGCCGGCCGCGGCTTGCAATTCCTTACCCGCGCAACTTTCTCGCTCCCGGCGGGTTCGATAGAATGTGGAGGTCATGGCCAGGTCCGACGTCCAATTGATGCTGGACGTGAAAGCGGGAGAGGACGCGTCCTTCGAGCTCTTGCTCCACAAGTATCGGACGCCGCTGGTCAATTTCCTCTACCGCATGGTGCGGGATTCGGCAGCGGCGGAAGATCTGGCGCAGGAGGTTTTCCTGCGCGTGTACCGGGCGCGCAAGCGATACGCGCCCAGCGCCAAGTTTACGACCTGGCTCTTCCGCATCGCCACGAACCTGGCGCTGAACGCGCTGCGCGACACCCGCTACCGCCAGGGTGAGGTTTCCCTCGACCGGCCCGGCGATAGCACTGAGGCCGACCGGCCGGCGTTGGAATTGCCGGACCGGCAACCCGGCGTCGAACAGCAACTGATGGCCCGCCACCGCGCTGAACAAATCCGCCGCGCCATTCAGGCGCTGCCGGAAAAGCAATGCGTCGCCGTGCTGCTGCACAAGTATCAGGAGATGGACTACGACCAGATTGCGCGGATTCTGGACTGCTCGGAGAGCGCGCTGAAGTCGCTGCTCTTTCGCGCCTACCAGACCCTGCGGGTCGAGCTGGCGCCGCTGGTGGCTGCGGGGAAAACTTGCCGGACAAAGGAAACGGCCAGGGAAGGCGGGAGAACATGAACTGCGAAAAGATTGCCATGCGGCTGATGGTTTATCTGCACGGGCGGGCGAGCGCCGCCGAGCGCCGCGATGTAGAAGCGCACCTCGCCGCGTGCAACGCCTGTCAGGCCCGCGCCGAGGAATTTCGCCTGCTCTGGGGCGTGCTGGACTATGCACCGCAGCTTGATGTCTCGCCGGCCTTCGACGCTCGCTTGCGCGCGCGCATCGCCGCCGAGCCTGCCCCGCAGCGCCCGTGGGAGTGGCTGGTGCCGTCGCCGCGCCTGGCGCTGGCCGTCTCGCTGCTCCTGGTGCTCTCCGCGTGGGTCTCCTCGCTTCCGCCGGTCCCGGGGACTCTCCCTCCCGAGGCAGGCAAGAGCGAAGCGGAATTCAGAATGATCAAGGATTTGCCGTTGCTGGAGGACTACGACGTCCTGGCCAACTTCGAGGCGCTGTCGGAGATTCCGGGCCAGCCGACGGAGACAAACGAGCAGATGTGATGCGCTCTCGGCGATCCCAACTCGCCAACACATGGGCAGCGCTGCTCCTGGCCGGGTGTCTGGCCGCGCCGGCAGCAGCGCAGCGCGGAGCTGGTCAGGCCGGGTCAAAAGAGTCCCGCGAGGCCGGCGCACGGGCCGAGGGAGCGAGGACGCGGAATCGCGCCATGCGCCGCATCGAGGGTCTGCCGTCGCCCTGGATGGAGCGCCTGCGGGAGATGTCGCCCCAGGAGCAGGAGCGCTTCATGAACAACAACGAGCGCTTCAAGAATCTTCCTCCCGAGCGCCAGGCGCAGATCCGCAAGCGGCTCCAGGAGTGGAACGGCCTCGCGCCGGAGCAGCGCGTGGAGATTCGCAAGCGCGCACAAATCTGGCGGCAGATGTCGCCGGAACAGCGTCGCTATCTCCGCGCCGAGCTTTTGCCCAAGTGGCAGCAGCTCGCGCCCGACCGCCGGCAGGTGATCCTGGGGAAATTGCACGTGCTGCACAACCTGAGCGATTCCGAGCGCGCGGCCAAGTGGAAGGAACCAAACTTCCTGCAGGGACTCAATCCCGACGAGCGAGTGCTTCTGCGGGAGCTGAGCAACCTGCGGGCGGGCGGTCCGCCCGAGCCGCCGCCGGAGCACTAAACACCCTCGGGCGCAGCCAGAACTTCCCCGCGCAGGCAAGAAGCTTGACCCCGACGCGCGGGCGGATGGAAACAGCTCAAACCGCCTCTACTTGTCGGGAAGGGAAGCGCCCCCTGCTATCACCTTAACTTTTACGCTACACTTCCGGGTCTTCGCCTGGAAATCGCCAACCTAAACATCGGCACCTGACCGAGGGCAGCCACCATCTGTAGTGGTTAGCAGGATTCCGGCTCGCGGACCTCCGCTTATCCACAAAAATCTTTGAAAACAAGGCGGATTTCACTTGACAAGTCACCGAGCATGCCTACAATCGTGGGCCAAAGTGGGGAGAAGTGGTAAAGAGTGTGGAACCGTGGTGAGCCGAGGAGCCAAACTACTCTCTCGGGACGGGTGCCAGGATGCTGCGGGGCAATTATCCGGCAAAGGTGGACGCCAAGGGCAGGGTGAAGATTCCCGCCGCCTTCCTGGAAGCCCTGCGCGAGCTTGGCTCGCAGTTCTACGTCACCAGTGAGAACGGGGACCGCGTGCGCATCTACCCCATGAAGGTGTGGAGCGAGATCGAAGAAAGGCTGGCACGGCTTTCCTCGCATAACCGCACCAAGCAAAAGTTCCTCAACCGGGCGAACTACTACGGCCAGGCAGTGGAACTGGACCGGCAGGGAAGGCTGCTGATCCCGCCGATCCTGCGGGAGTCCGCGCAGATGAAAGGCGAGGTCGACGTCCTCGGCCACTTGAACTACCTGGAGGTTTGGAATCACGCTCGGTTTCTGGAGAGCCTGGACAAGAACCCCATCACTCCGGACGACGAGAAGACGCTGGACGATCTGGGCATTTAGGTTTGAACGCGCTGCATACGCCGGTTCTGGCCGAACAGGTGGTGCGGTGGTTGCGGGTTCGGCAGGATGGGACGTACATCGACGCGACGGTGGGGCCCGGGGGACACGCGCTGGAAATTGCCCGGCGGCTTTCCACCGGGCGGCTGATCGGGATTGACCGCGACCCGCGGGCGCTGGACATCGCGCGGGAGCGGCTGCGGCCGTATGAGCGGCAGGTGATTCTGGTGCACGCCAACTTTTCGAGGATCGAAGAGATCGCCCGCGCGCTGAAGCTGCCGCCCGCCGATGGCGTGCTGGCCGACCTGGGCGTTTCCAGCTTGCAACTAGACGGCGCCGAGCGCGGCTTTTCGTTCCGCTGGGCCGGGCCGCTGGACATGCGCATGGACCCGGACGCGCAGAGCACCGCGGCAGAGATTGTGAACTACTGGCCGGAGGAGGATCTGGCCAACCTGCTCTATCGCTACGGCGAGGAGCGGGACTCACGCAGAATCGCCAGGGCCATTGTTCGCGCGCGCCCGCTGCGCGACACCGAACACCTGGCAACGGTTGTGGCAGGGGTACGAAAAAAAAGGGGAAGGCAGAAACTGCATCCCGCGACAAAAACGTTTCTGGCGCTGCGGATTGCGGTGAATCGAGAGTTGGAGGAACTCGAGCAGTTTCTCTCTAGGACCCCTGCCACTTTAGCTTCTTCGGGGCGCTGGGTAGTGCTGAGCTACCACTCGCTGGAAGACCGCCTGGTGAAACACGCGTTCCGGCGGCTGGCCCGCGAGGGCGTCCTGAAAATCCTGACCAAGAAGGTCGTGCAGCCTGCCGCCGACGAGACCCGCGCCAACCCGCGCGCGCGGAGCGCCAAGATGCGCGTCGCGGAGAAGAACGCGCCCAAGGAACCGCCGGCGGCAATGGCCATCCTATGACCGAGTTCTACACCGTCAAGCAGATTGACAATTCGCGGTTGACCCGCCCGCCGGCCCCCGGCCGGCTGCGCGAGTGCTGCCGGCTGTTGGCGCTGGGCGGGGTGCTGGGCGGCGTGGTCCTGCTCTATGCCTGGCAGCATTTCCAGTGCATCCAATTGCGCTACCAGCTCGAGGAGCTGAAATCCGAGCGCGCCCAGTCGAGCGAACTCAACCAACAGCTCAAGCTGGAGGCGGCCGGCCTGCGCTCGCCCATGCGCATTGATGCCATCGCCCGCCGGCAGCTCGGCCTGAGCGTCCCGGTGCCCGGCCAGATTGCCCCACTGGAAGGCCCCAGCGAAGCGGTGCTGGCTGCGGCGCGCGCCGCGCAGGCTGCGGCGACGCAATGAAGATGGCCTGGCGCCCCTCGGCCGCCCCGTCCGTGACCCGGAGGGGAGCGACGCTGCCGAGCGCCGCGGCAACGTTGGCTTGAGGGTAGATACCTTGTAGGCCGGAGTCCCCGGTAGAAAAATGGACCTGCGCAGTCCCCCTGCCCGAGTGCTGATGGTGGCCGTTCTTGCGACTCTGTGGATGGGGGCGGCGCTGGCCCGCCTCGGCTATCTCCAGCTCCTCTGCTACAGCGACTATCTGGCGCGGGCGCAGCGCCAGCAGCAACGCATCGTCGAAGTCAGCCCCAAGCGCGGCGCCATCTACGACCGCAACCTGCACGAGCTGGCCATGAGCGTTTCGGTGGACTCCTGCTTTGCCGTCCCCGCCGAAATCGCCAATCCCGAGCTGGCCGCGCGCTTGCTGTCCCGCGTGCTGGGCACCTCGCGCGAAGAGATCGCGACGCGCCTCTCCGCTTCGCGGGCCTTCGTCTGGATTGCCCGCAAGCTCCCGGCGGAAACCGTCGAGCGCATCCAGGCGCTGAACCTCCGCGGGATCTACTTTCAGAAGGAAAACCAGCGCTTCTATCCCAAGCGGCAGCTCGCCGCGCACGTGCTGGGCTACGTGGATATCGACGAGAAAGGCCTGGCTGGGGTCGAGTATGAGCTCGACGACCAAATCCGCGGCAAGCCCGGGCGCATGTTGATCCTCGCGGATGCCCGCCGGCGCTGGTACGACCGCAATGAAAAGGCCGCGGACGCCGGCGCGGGCGTGGTGCTGACGCTAGACGAAAAGATCCAGTACATCGCCGAAAAAGAATTGGCCGCGGCCGTGCACGAGACGCGCGCCGCGGCGGGCACGATTCTCGTGCAGGACCCCAACTCGGGCGCGTTGCTCGCCGTGGCCAATTGGCCGCCGTTCAATCCCAACGCGCCCGCCGAAAGCCCGGCCGACGCGCGCATGGACCGCGCCATCGGCGCGCTCTTTGAGCCTGGCTCAACCTTTAAAATTGTCACGCTGGGGGCCGCGCTCGAAGAGGGCATCACGCGCCCTGAAGAAGTGATCGATTGCCAGATGGGTGCCATTTACATCGCCGGGCATCGCATCCGCGACCACAAGCCTTTCGGCCTGCTCAGCGTCGCCCAGGTGGTGGCGCAGTCGAGCGACGTCGGCGCCATCAAGGTTGGCCTGCGCCTCGGCGCGCCCAAACTGTATGACTACATCCGCGCGTTCGGCTTCGGCAGCCCCAGCGGCATCGACCTGCCTGGCGAAAACCACGGACTGCTGCGCCGCCTGGAGAACTGGTCGGCCATTTCGATCGGCTCGATCTCCATGGGTCAGGAAATCGGCGTCACGCCGGTGCAACTGGCCACCGCGGTCTCGGCCATTGCCAATGGAGGGCTGGTGTATCGCCCGCACGTGGTGGGCGGGCTGCGCCGCGGCGGGCGCGTGGAGCGTCCGGCGCAAGTTCCGCCGCGTCGCGCGGTGCGTCCGGCGACCGCGGCCACGCTGCGACGCCTGCTCGAAGGAGTCGTGCGCGAGGGCACCGGCAAGCTGGCGCGCCTGGACGGGTACACCGCCGCCGGCAAGACGGGCACGGCGCAGAAGATTGATCCCGCCACGGGCCGTTATTCGCCGACCAAGCACATCGCCTCCTTCGTCGGCTTCGCGCCGCTGAACAATCCGGCAGTGACCATCCTGGTTTCGCTGGATTCGCCGGTGGGGCGCTACCACGGCGGAGACGTCGCCGCTCCGGTATTCCGACGCGTGGCCGAACAGGTGCTCGCTTATCTTGACGTGCCGCACGATGTGGCCGGCCCGGCGCTCGAGCGCGCCGCGAATCAGCAGAGAGTCAATTCGTCTCCGCCCGACGTGAGCGATTTCGACCCGGTGCAGGCAGAAACGACCGGCGCCGAGCCGCTGGAGACGTCCGAGCCAGCCCGGCGCGGCGCGCCGGCCTCCGCGCCGACTGTCGCCCTGGCAGAGGGCGAAGGCATCGCTGTGCCCGCACTTGAGGGCAAGACCGTCCGCGGTGTCACCGAGGAGTGCCTCCGCTTGGGCCTGAACCCGGTGCTGGTTGGCACGGGGGTTGCAGTGCAACAGAGTCCGGAAGCCGGGGCACTGGTCCGCCGGGGCAGCCGCGTGACCGTGCGTTTTGCGCGCTCGGCGGCCTGGCTCCAGACTGCGGGCCGGGGGAACGCAAGCCGGCAGCCCAGGTGACCAGCGTGACATCATTGAGGGCAACCCCGCCGCGTCCTATACTGGTGGGTTCGGGGATGAAACTCAGGGACCTACTGGTCGGGGCCGATCCCTCCCACCCTATCGGAAACGCCGACACGGAAATTACCTCGCTGGCCTACGACTCCCGCCAGGTTACTTCCGGTGCGCTGTTCTTCGCCATTCGGGGTGAGAAGAGCGACGGCAACCGCTACGTTTTCGACGCCATCGAGCGCGGCGCGCGCGCCATTGCCAGCGAACGGCCTCGGCCGTGGAGCGCGCAGTGGGCGGAGATTTTTCCCGGTGAGGTCGCGGCCAAGCCGGACGTGCCGGCGAAGGTGGTATGGCTTCAGGTGGCCAACGCGCGCAGGGCCCTGGCCACCGCCGCTGCGAATTTCTACGGCCGCCCCGTCGAGGCGCTGCAACTGGTGGCAGTAACCGGCACCAATGGGAAAACCACGACGACTTATCTGTTGGACTCCATCCTGCGCGCTGCGGGACATGGCACAGGCCTGTTCGGCACGATCGCCTATCGCACGCCCCGCGGCAGCCGCGTGGCCACGAACACCACTCCAGAATCGCTCGACCTGCAAGGCTTTCTCGCCGAGGTGCGCGATGCCGGCGGCACGCACGCCGTCCTGGAGGCCAGCTCGCACGCGTTGGCCATGGATCGCCTCTGGGGTTGCCCGTTTGCGGTGGCGGTGTTCACCAACCTGACTCTCGAACACCTGGATTATCACAAGACCTTGGAAGACTATTTCGCCGCAAAGCGCCGCCTGTTTGAGGGCACCGGCGCGGGCGCGCCCGCGGTGGGCGTCATCAACGCCGACGACCCCTACAGCCGGCGCCTGAATGGCCTTGCGTCGCGCAGCCTTACCTATGGCCTCGGAAACGGCGCCGAGGTGACCACCAAAAGATTCGCGTTGGCATTTTCCGGGCTCGAGTTCACCGCTTCTACGCCGGCGGGAAAAATCGAGGGGCGCTCGCGCTTGGTGGGGCGCATCAATGTCTACAACATCCTCGCGGCCCTCGCCGCGGCCATCGGCATGGGCATCTCCCGCGACGCCATCGAAGCCGGCATCCGCCAACTGGAAAGCGTGCCCGGCCGGTTCGAGCGCCTGGACCTGGGTCAGCCCTATCTCGTGGTTGTGGACTACGCGCACACCGACGACGCGCTGAGCAATTTGCTGGCTACGGCTCGCGAGCTGAATCCCGCGGGCCGCATCGTTACGCTGTTCGGCTGCGGCGGCGACCGCGACCGCACCAAGCGCCCGCTGATGGGCGAAATCGCGGGCCACTCGAGCGACGCCGTCGTGCTCACCAGCGACAACCCTCGCAGCGAGGACCCGCTGCGCATCATCAATGACGTCGTCGTGGGCTTGCAAAAGACCAAAACGAAATATGTGATCGAGCCCGACCGCTCGGCGGCCATCGAACGCGCGCTCGACGAAGCGCGTCCGGGCGATATCGTGCTTCTCGCCGGGAAGGGCCACGAGACGTATCAGGTCCTGCGCGACCGCACCATTGATTTTGACGACCGCGAAATGGCGCGCCGCTCGCTGCGCCGACGCGGTTTTGGCGCTTAGCGGCGCCGCTCGCTGCGCGCCGCGCGGGAATCGAACTGGATGCTCTGCCAGGGGTGACCCGAACCGGTGAGGGCCAGCCCGATCACGGTGAGCCTGTTCACAGTGAATCCGTTCGCGGTGAGCCCGCAGAGGACGCGATGCGATGGACGCTTGAAGAGGTGGCTCGCGCTCTGGGTGTTGCGCCTCCCGCGGCGCTCGACCCCCTGGCCCGGCTGGCCGGCGTCTCGATTGATTCTCGCACGATTGTTCCTGGAGAGCTGTTCGTGGCCATACACGGACCGCGTCACGATGGACACGCTTTTGTGGCTGCGGCCCTGGCCGCCGGAGGCTCGGCAGCGGTGGTGGCGCGGCCCCGGCTGGCAGAGTACCCGGAGCCGACGCGCAATAAACTCCTCGCCGTGGACGACACCCTGGCGGCGCTCCAGCAATTGGCGCGGGCGGTGCGGCGGGCATGGGGCCGCCGTTTGGCCGGAGTCACCGGCTCGGTCGGCAAGACCACGACAAAAGAAATTCTGGCGGCATTGCTGGGCGCGAGGTTCCGCGTCCTGAAGTCCGAGGGTAATCTGAACAACGAGTACGGCCTGCCGCTCGCGCTGCTGCGGCTCGACGATGGGCATCAGGCCGCCGTAGTGGAGCTGGGGATGTCGCACCGCGGCGAGCTGGCGCGCCTGGCGGAGATTGCCGAGCCGGACGTCGGCGTGGTGACCCAGGTCGCGCCGGTGCACTTGGAATTTTTCTCCTCGATCGAGGAAGTGGCGCTGGCCAAGCGCGAGTTGGTGGAACGCCTCGCCGGGCCGCAAGCGGTTGCGGTGCTCAATGCCGACGATGCGCGCGTGGCGCGCTTCGCGGAGTTCGCGCGCGGGCGCGTCGTGACCTTCGGGCTCGACGCTGCGGCGGAATTCCGCGCCGAAGCAATTGAAGATCGCGGTGCGGAGGGTTCGGCGTTTGATTTCGTCTCGTCCGCCGCGCGCGTGCGGCTCGAGCTGCCGCTGGTGGGCCGCCACAACGTCTCCAACGCGCTCGCCGCGCTGGCTGCGGCCAGCGTCTGGGGCGTGGGCGCCGCCGAAGCGCGGCGCGTTTTTCCGGAACTGGCGCCGGCGGCGATGCGCGGGGAAGTGCTGCGCTTTGCAGACAGCTTTACCGTGATCAACGATTGCTACAACTCGAATCCGGTGGCGCTGGCAGCGATGACCGACCTGCTTGCGGCCACGCCGGGATATCGCCGCCGCATCCTCGCCGCGGGCGAGATGCTCGAACTCGGCGCCGGCGCCCCCGCATTCCACCGCGGGGCCGGCCGGCGGGCCGCCGCGGGCTCGAAAATTGACTGGATTTTCGGCGTGCAAGGCGCTGCGGACGAGCTGGTCGGCGGCGCGCTGGCCGCGGGTCATCCGCGAGAGCGCGCGCAATTCTTCGCCTCTTCGGAAGACGCCGCGAAGTTCCTCGCCGACTTTGTTGCACCGGGAGACCTGCTGCTCGTGAAGGGATCGCGGGGCGTGCGCATGGAGCGCATCGTGGAGGCGCTGCGCGCGCGCCACGCCCCGCTGGGCGCGGCGGCGGAGGCCGGCACAGCGCCCGGCGCGCGCAAGGAGCGGCGCTGAGATGCTCTACTACTTGTTTTACTACGTCCTCCAGCGCCACTTCAGCCCGCTGAACGTCTTTCGCTACATCACTGTCCGCACGGCCATCGCCAGCCTGACGGCGCTGTTTCTCTCGCTCGTGCTGGGGCCGTGGGTGGTGCGCCGGCTGCGCGAGATGCAGATCGGCCAGTTCATTCGCGAAGAGGGGCCGGAGCGGCATCAGGCCAAGGCCGGCACGCCGACCATGGGCGGCGTGCTAATCGTCATTGCCACCGCCGTGCCCACGCTTCTGTGGGCCGATCTGGCCAATGCCTACGTCCTGCTGGCGCTGTGGGCGCTGGTGGCCTTCGCCGCGGTCGGCTTCCTCGACGATTACAGCAAGGTCGTCCGCAAGCACAACCGCGGCCTGAGCGGCGCGGCCAAACTCTCCTTGCAGATTGCCATCAGCTTCGTCACCGGCACGGTTCTGCTGGTTTTGACCAGCCGCGGCGTCTATTCGACGCAGTTGATCATTCCGTTTTTTAAAAAGTTTCACCCTGACTTGGTGATCCACTCGCTGCTCTCCAGCTCCTACTTCTGGCCGCTCGCTTCCGTGCCCTTTCTGATTTTTGTGATCCTGGTGATCGTGGGCTCTTCCAATGCGGTGAACCTGACCGATGGGCTCGACGGCCTGGCCATCGGCTGCGTGGTGGTGGCCGCGGGCGCGTTGACTGTGGTCACCTACATTTCCAGCCACGCCCGCTTCGCCTCCTATCTGGACATCCAGTACATTCCCGGCGTCGGCGAGCTGACGGTTTTTTGCGGCGCGCTGGTGGGCGCCTCGGTCGGTTTCTTGTGGTACAACGCGCATCCCGCGGAAGTGTTCATGGGCGACGTGGGCTCGCTGGCGCTGGGCGGCAGCATCGGCGTCGTCGCCGTGATCATCAAGCAGGAAATTCTGCTGTTCTTCGTCGGCGGGGTCTTTGTGCTCGAGGCGCTCTCGGTGATCCTGCAAGTGGCGTCTTACCGGTTGACCGGCAAGCGTATTTTCCGGATGGCGCCCCTGCACCATCATTTTGAATTGGCGGGTTGGAATGAATCGAAGATCATCGTGAGGTTCTGGATCGTTGCGCTGGTCTTCGCGCTGTTTTCGCTGACCACGCTGAAACTGAGGTAAACCAGGTGCGACCGGGAATTGAGCTGCGGGGCAAGCGGGTGCTGGTGGTGGGGCTGGCGCGCACCGGCATCGCCACGGCGCTTTTCTGCGCCGTCCGCGGCGCGCGCGTGACGGCCAGCGAAGAGCGGCCGGAGGCGCAGGTCGCCGAAGCAGCGGCAAAGCTGCGCGCCGCGGGTTGCGCGCTCGAGCACGGCGGCCACCGCGAGAAGACCTTCCTTGATCAGGACCTGATCGTGCCCAGCCCCGGCGTGTCCCAGACGATCCCGCAGCTCGCGGCGGCGCGCGCCCAGGGGATCCCCATCTGGAGCGAGATCGAGCTGGCCTGGCGCTTCCTCCGCGGGCGCTTGGTGGCCATCACGGGGTCGAATGGCAAAACCACCACGACCTCACTCCTCGGCCACATTTTGGAGACGGCGGGCATTCCGGTATTGGTGGCCGGAAATATCGGCACGCCACTCATCTCCCGCGTCGAAGTCTCCAGCGATTCCACCGTGACCGTGGCCGAGGTCAGCAGCTTTCAGCTGGAGACCATCGCTTTGCTTCGCCCCGACATCGCTGTGCTCCTCAACCTGACCGCGGACCATCTCGACCGCCACGTCTCCTTCGAGCAGTACGCCCGCGCAAAAGCCCGCCTGTTCGAGAACCAGACCGAAGCCGACGCCGCCATTGTCAGCGCCGATGATCCCGTGGCCACGCAGTACGCGCCCTCGCGGCCGCACCTCTACTGGTTCAGCCGGCTCCAGCGCGTGGCCGGCGGCGCTTTTCTCCGCGGCGAAGAGCTCGTGTTCCGGCGGGACGGTGCCGAGACGGTGCTGTTGCGCCGCAGCGACATCGGCCTACGCGGCGCGCACAACGTCGAAAATGTTCTGGCGGCCTCCGCCGCGGCATTGCTCGCGGGCGCGGCGCCCTCGGCCATCGCCGCCGGCGTGCGCAGCTTCGCCGGGGTCGAGCATCGCTTGGAATTCGTCGCCGAGATTGGCGGCGTCAGCTACTACAACGATTCCAAGGCCACCAACGTGGACGCCACGCTGAAGGCGGTGGACGCGTTCGCCGGCAACCTGCTCATCATCCTCGGCGGCAAGGACAAGGGCGGTGACTTTACGCTGTTGCGCGAGCCGCTGCGGCAGCGGGCGCGCCTCGCCGTGTTGATCGGCGCCGCAACCGAGAAAATTGCCGCGCAGCTCGTCGGCGCCGTCCCTATGGAACAGGCTGGTGATCTCGACCGCGCCGTGCGCCTGTGCTCGGAGCGCGCCCGCGCCGGCGATGTGGTCCTGCTGGCGCCGGCCTGCGCCAGCTTCGACCAGTTCGAGAACTACGAGCACCGCGGCCGGGTCTTCAAACATCTGGTGCGCCAGCTCGAACAGCAGCGCGCCGAAGCTTCGGCGAGGTCGGGCTAGCCATGCCGCGCAGCCTGCAGACCGACCGCTGGTTGTTCCTGGCCACGCTGGCGCTGTGCCTGATTGGCGCAGTGATGGTGTTCAGCGCCTCGGCGGTCACCGCGCGCGAGCAGTTCGGCAACGCCTATACGTTTCTGCTCCGGCAGATGGCTTGGCTGGCGCTGGGCCTGGCCGGGATGTTTTGGATGATGCACGTGGACTACCGCCGTTTGTGCCAGCCCGCGGTGGTCTTCACCGGGTTGTTTGCCGTGCTGCTGTTGCTGCTGGGCGTATTTTTTCTCGATAAGTCCCACGCCACGCATCGCTGGATCCGCCTCGGTCCGGCGAGCATTCAGCCATCGGAGTTCGCCAAGCTCGCGGTGATTCTCTATCTGGCGTGGTTTCTGGAAATGCGCCGGCAGTCGCGGCGGCATCACGCTTCGGCGGGGATCAACGACCTGCAACGCACCATCGGGCCTGCGCTCGCGCCGGTGCTGCTGTTGGTGGGGTTGGTGGTGATCGAACCGGACCTCGGCACCGCGCTGGAAATCTTTCTGATCGCGCTGGCCATGCTGTTCGTGGCCGGGCTTTCCGGCAAATACCTCCTGTGGGCCGGCGCGGCTGCGCTCCCGGCGATCTATCTGCTGATCGTGCGCGTCTCCTATCGCTACGACCGCGTCACCTCCTTCCTCAATCCCGAGGCCGACCCGCAGGGCCGCGGCTTTCAGTTGCTGCAATCGCTGATTGCCGTGGGCTCGGGCGGCTTTGCTGGCGTGGGCCTGATGGAAAGCCGCCAGAAGCTGTTCTATCTGCCCGAGGCGCACACCGACTTCATTTACGCCGTGTTGTGCGAAGAGCTGGGCTTCCTCGGCGGCGTGGTGGTGCTGACGCTGTTTGCTGTGTACGCCTGGCGGGGCATTCGCGCCGCGCTAGCCGCCCCGGACGATTTCGGCCGGCTGGCGGCGCTGGGCATCACCGTGATGGTGGTGAGCCAGGCGCTGATCAATCTGGGCGTGGTGTTGGGCATGATGCCCACCAAGGGCATCCCCCTGCCCTTCATCAGCTACGGCGGCTCGAGCCTCCTGGTGATGCTGCTGGCAACCGGCGTGCTCCTGAACATCAGCCAGCACGCTGACTAGAGGGCGTCCCGCTCGCCCCGGCTCTTCGGCTGTGCTCAAAGCAAGCTCCCGCGAAGGGAGCGGAGTCCAAGGTCGTGAAACTGCTGATTGCAGGCGGCGGCACCGGCGGCCATATTTTCCCCGCACTGGCGGTCGCCCGGGAGTGGCTGCGCCGAGACGCCAGCAGGGAAGCCGTGTTCGTGGGGACCGAACGCGGGCTGGAAGCGAAGCTGGTGCCGCAGGCCGGCCTGCCGCTGGAAACGGTGCGCGCCGCGGGGCTGAAGGGCGTCGGCGGGACGCGCTTGGTGCGCAATGCCGCGATGCTGGCGCCGGCGCTGTGGGATGCCGCGGCCATTCTTCGCCGGCACCGCTTCGCCGCGGGATTTGGCGTGGGCGGCTACGCCGCCGGCCCCATCCTCCTGGCGGCGGCGATGGAAGGTCTGCCGACGGTGATTTTCGAGCCCAATGCCGAGCCGGGCTTCACCAACCGCGTCCTGGCCGACATGGTGGCGCGCGTGGCCACGGCTTACGAATCGCCCGCCGTGCGCTGGGGCCGCAAGGCGGTGGTGACCGGCTGCCCGGTGCGCCCGGAATTCTTTGCCTGCCCGCCGCGGACGCACACGCCGCCGTTCCATATTCTGATTACCGGCGGCAGCCAGGGGGCGCTGGCCATCAACCGCGCCGTGGTGGACGCGCTCGACCTCCTCGCCGTGCGCAAAAAGGAACTCTTCGTCGTTCATCAGACCGGCGAACGCGACTATAATGCCGTGCGCGTGGCCTATGCGCGGCGCGAATTTCCAGCGGAGGTTTTGCCTTTCCTCTTCAACATGGCGGAGCGTTTTGCCCAGGCGGACTTGATCGTCTCCCGCTCGGGAGCGATCACCGTGGCGGAGGTCGCCGCGGCTGGGCGCGCCGCCATCTTCATCCCCTTCGCCGCCGCCACCGACCGCCACCAGTTGCGCAACGCGCAGGTGCTTGAGCGCGCCGGCGCGGCGCGGGTGATCCCGGAAAGCGAGCGCACCGCGGAGCGCCTGGCGGTTGAAATCTTCGCCCTCCTCGACCAGCCGGAGCGCCTGCGGGAAATGGAGCGGCGGGCGCGGCAGTTGGCTCGGCCGCACGCGGCGGAAGAGATCGTGAACTTGATCGAGCAGGTGGCGCGGCGATGATGGTCAGCTTCCACAATTTCCAGCGCATCCACCTGGTGGGCATCGGCGGCGTGGGCATGAGTGGCATCGCCGAAGTGCTGCTCACGCTCGGCTACGCCGTTTCCGGCTCCGACATCAAGGCCTCGCTGATCACCGAGCGGCTGCGCAACCTCGGCGCAAAGATCTACGAGGGTCACCGCGCCGACCAAGTCCACGGCGCGCACGTTGTGGTCGTGTCGTCGGCGGTGCGTCGCGAAAACGTCGAGATTGTCGAGGCACACCGGTTGAAGATTCCCGTCATCCCCCGCGCCGAGATGCTCGCCGAGCTGATGCGGCTGAAATACGGCATCGCCGTGGCGGGCGCGCACGGCAAGACCACCACCACATCGCTGATCGCCACGCTGTTGGGCGCCGCGGGTCTGGACCCCACATTTGTCATCGGGGGGACCGTGAAGCAGGCGGGCGCAACGGCCCGGCTGGGGCGCGGGGAGTACATGGTCGTCGAAGCGGACGAAAGCGACCGGACGTTCCTGCTGCTGGCGCCGGTGGTGGCTGTGGCCACCACGATTGACCGCGAGCACCTCGACCAGTACCGCTCGCTCGCCGAGATCCAGGAGGTCTTCACCCAGTTTGTGAACCGCGTGCCGTTCTACGGCGCGGTCATCCTGTGTCTCGACGAGCCCAACGTGCAGGCCATCCTCCCGGCTGTGAAGCGACCGGTGATCACCTACGGCACCTCCAGCCAGGCTGACCTGGTCATCGGCGACGTCGAGCTGCGCGGCCTGGCGAGCGAGTTTCGCCTGACCTACCGCGGCGACGACCTGGGGAAGTTCCATCTGCCGGCGCCGCCGGGCATGCACAACGTGCGCAACGCGGCGGCGGCCGCAGCGGTGGCGCTCTACCTGAGCGTGCCGGCGGACCTGATTCGCGAAGGCCTGGAAAAGTTCACCGGCGTCAGCCGGCGGTTCGACGTCAAAGGCGTGGTGAACGGCGTCACCCTGATTGACGACTACGGCCATCACCCTGCCGAGATCCGCGCCACGCTCGAGGCGGCGCGAGGCTGCCCTTACGAGCGGCTGCTGGTGCTCTTCCAACCGCACCGCTACACCCGCACGCAGCACCTCTGGGAGGACTTCTGTCGCGCCTTCAACCAGGCCGACGTGCTGGTGATGACCGACATCTACGCCGCGAACGAATCGCCCATCCCGGGCATTACCGGCGAGGGGCTGGCCGACGCCATTCGCGCCGCGGGGCACAAAAACGTCATCTTTCGCAGCTCGATGCAGGAGGGCATCGAGCACCTCATGCAGGAGTCCCGCCCGGGCGACGCCGTGCTGACCATCGGCGCGGGCAACGTGGGCCGCGCGCTGGGCGAGCTGGCCATCCTGCTGGGCGCCAAGGTCTCCACGCACTATGCGCATTAGCGATCCCAAACTCGTCGCCGCGCTGCCGGAGCTCGGCGTCGAGCTTCGCTCGGGAACGTCGCTGGCCGAGCAGACCTCGCTGGCCATCGGCGGCACCACCGACTTACTGCTGCTTCGGCATCACGCGCACCTGCCCGCGCTGGTCGGCCTTTTGCGGCACGCCGGGATCGCCCACCGCTTTCTGGGCGGCGGCACCAATGTGCTGATCCGCGACGGCGAGCTGCCCTGGGTCGTGCTGCAACTCGCCCGCCCGGAGCCGGGTGTCCGCATCGAGGGCAATTTCGCCAGTGTGGATGCTGCCGCGGACCTCGGCCGCACGGTCACCTTTTGCGCCAAGCATGACTTGGGCGGGATGGAAGGGCTGATTGGTGTGCCGGGAACCGTGGGCGGCGCCTTGCGGATGAATGCGGGAGCTTACGGCATGCAGATCGGCTCGTTTGTGCGCGAGGTGGAGGTCTATCGGGCGTCGGAGCGGCGCCTCGAGACCCTGCGCGGCTCCCAAATCAACTTCGAATACCGCCACACTTCCTTCGCGCCCGATGATATTATGCTGTCAGTGAAACTGGAGTTGCCCTCCAAGCCGGTCGCCGAGATCCTCGCAGGGATTCGCATCTGTAACGAGAAACGCCGGGCCAGCCAGCCGCTCAATCAGAAAAGCGCGGGCTGCATTTTCAAAAATCCGCCGGGCGCTTCGGCCGGCCGCATGATTGACGAGCTCGGCCTGAAAGGCCACAGCGTGGGCGAGGCCCGGGTCAGCGACCGCCACGCCAATTTTTTCATCAACGCCGGCCGGGCGAGCTCCGCGGACATGCTGGCGCTGATCGCTGAGGTGCGTGAGTGCGTGCGCCGCACCTTCGGCGTCGAACTCGATGAAGAGGTCATCGTCTGGAACGGATAATGGCCACCGAACCGGAAGCTAGCCAGCCCGAGGTCCTCGCCGAGGATGAGCCGCGCTATCTGCGTCGCCAGAAACCCGTCGAGATTCGGCGGAGGAAATTCGGCCGGCGGAGCTGGCAGCTCTACAAGCGCGTGCTCGCCGGCGGGGCGGTGGCGCTCGTTGGCGCCTGGCTGGTGTACCAGACGGCGCATTTCTTTCTCAATTCCCCGCGAGTGGTCCTGGCCCGGCTCGAACAAATTGAAGTGACCGGCAACCACTACGTCGGCCGCCGCGCCGTGCTTGAGAGGTTTGCCGCCGACCGCGGCCGCAGTGTCCTGCGTGTGCCGCTGGCCGAGCGGCGCAGGGCCCTGGAGGAGATTCCCTGGGTCGAGCAGGCCAGCGTCGAGCGCATCCTGCCCAACCGCCTCCGCGTCGAGCTGGTCGAGCGCGCGCCGGTGGCGTTTCTCCGCCTGGGCACCGACCTGGCGCTGGTGGACGCCCATGGCGTCATCCTCGAGCGGCCGGCGAACGCCGAGTTCCACTTCCCGGTCGCCGCCGGGCTCACCGAGACTCTGCCGCGGGAGCAGCGCGAGCAGCGCATGAGGCTCTACGTGCAATTCTTGAAAGACATCGAGCTGGTTCGCCCGCGGGCGACCCAGCACGTCAGTGAAGTGGACTTCACCGACGCCCGCGACCTCCGCGCCACCCTCGCCGCCCTTCCGGAGATGCGCTCGGGCGGCGCGGGCGAACCGGGCGCCGTGCTGGTGCATTTCGGCGACGGCGATTTCGTCAACAAGTTTCGCCTCTTTGTCGAGAATTTCCCGCAGTGGCGCGCCGCCGCTGGGCGCGTGGATTCGGTGGACCTGCGTTTCGCGCGGCAGGTGGTGGTGAATCCGGAGGGCAAAACGACGGCTTCGCGCCTGCCGGGGCGCCGCGAAGCGCGCATCAAGCGGCGGTAGCGCGGGCCGCGGGAGTCGCGGCCGAGGGGAGTTGGCAAACCGTGTTGGGGAGCGGCGGATTGGGGAAGAAGGACCGGTACCTGGTGGGGCTCGACGTCGGCAGCACGAAGACGTGCGCGCTGATCGGCGAGCTGGAGGATGACGGCCTGAAATTTCTCGCGCTGGGCGCGGCGGAATCGAAAGGTCTGCGCAAAGGCTTGATCGTGAATTTGGACGCGGCGGTCAACTCCATTCGCCGGGCGGTGGAGGAAGCCGAAAGCGTCGCCGGAGTGCCCGTCGAATCGGCGCTGGTGGGCGTGGCGGGCAACCACATCCGCGGGGTGAACAGCCGCGGCGGCATCTCCCTCGGCCAGCGCCCGCGGGACATCCAGCGCGACGACGTACGCCGCGCCGTGGATGCCGCCCGCAGCATCTCTCTTCCCGAAGACCGTGAGGTGCTGCACGTGCTCCCCCAGGAGTTTTTACTCGACGCGCAGGACAGCATCCGCGACCCCATGGGCATGGTCGGCCAGCAACTGGGAGTCAACGTGCACATCGTCACCGCCTCAGCGGCGGCCACGCGGAACCTGATCACCGCGGTCAACCGGGCCGGCGTCGTGGTCGCGGATACCGTGCTCGAGTCACTCGCCGCCGCCGAGGCTTGCTTGACGCAAGACGAGCGCGAGCTGGGCTGTTGCCTGCTCGATATCGGCGGAGGGACCACCGAGCTGCTCGTGTATGGTGGCGGCATGGTGCGCCACACGGCCGCCATCCCGGTGGGCGGCGACCATTTCACCAACGACCTGGCCGTGGGCCTGCGCACGCCCATCCCCGAAGCGGAGAAGATCAAGCGCGAGCACGCCTGCGCCTGGCGCGGAATGCTCCGCGAGGACCACGCCATCGAAGTCGCCAGCGTTGGAGACCGCCCGCCGCGCACCGTGTTTGCGCGCATGCTGGGCGAGATCGTCGAGCCGCGGGCGCAGGAGCTCCTTGCACTGGTCCGCGATGAATTGCAGCGCGCCGGCCTGGATGCGCTCATCCCCGCGGGCCTGGTGCTCGCCGGAGGCGGCTCGCGTCTCCGCGGCCTGGTCGAACTGGCCGAGCGTTTGTATAACCTGCCGGTGCGCCTGGCGGTGACGCGAGGCCCGGCGTCCATGCCCGAAGAGGTTTCCCAGCCCGAATACGCCACGGCGGTTGGGCTGCTGCTGTACGGGGCGCGCGCGCGCCGCTCGGCGGCGCAGCGTCCCGATACTCTGGTGGCCAAGCTCAGGAGCATGTTGGCCGGCGCCTAGCCCGCCGGCGGATGGATGGTTTGGCGAAGTACACAAAAATAATGGGGGGAGGCACCATGACGCCGAAGGAATCGGGCATCCGCATATCGTTCAGCGAAGAACAGCAGCAGGGCGCGAAGATCAAGGTCATCGGCGTGGGCGGCGGCGGGTCAAACGCCGTCAACCGCATGATCCGCGCCAAGCTGGAGGGCGTGGAATTTATCGCCGCCAACACGGACTTGCAGGCGCTCAAGCTCTCGCATGCGCCGGTGAAGCTGCAAATGGGCGCGAAACTCACCAAGGGCCTGGGCGCGGGCGCCAACCCTGAAATCGGCCGCAAGGCCGCGCTCGAGGACACGGAGAAAATCATCGAGGTGCTCGAGGGCGCGGACATGATCTTCCTCCCCGCCGGCCTGGGCGGCGGGACGGGCAGCGGCGCCGCGCCGGTGGTGGCTTCGCTGGCCTCCGAGCTGGGCGCGCTCACCGTTGCCGTGGTCACCAAGCCTTTCGCCTTCGAGGGCAAGCGCCGCATGCTCCAGGCGGAGCACGCGCTGACGGAGCTGGTGAGCTGCGTGGATACGGTCATCGTCATCCCCAACGAGCGGCTGATGGAAACGGTCGAGCGCGGCACCAGCTTCTTCGAAGCCTTCCGCATCGCCGACGACATCCTGCGCCAGGCCGTGCAGGGCATCAGCGATATCATCACCATTCCCGGGATCATCAACCGCGACTTCGCCGACGTGAAGACCATCATGCAGGGGCAGGGCTACGCGGTGATGGGCACGGCGGTCGCCTCTGGCGCCAACCGCGCCGTGGATGCCGCCAACCGCGCCATCTCCAGCCCCTTGCTCGAGGACAACTCCATCCAGGGCGCGCAGGGCATCCTCATCAACGTGAGCGGCTCCTCCAGCCTCACCCTCCACGAGGTGCATGAGGCCTCCTCCATCATCCAGAAGGCCGCGCACGAGAACGCCAACATCATCTTCGGCGCCGTGCAGGACGACGCCATGAAGGAGTCGGTCAAAATCACCGTGATCGCCGCCGGCTTCCGCGAGACCGCTCGCCGCCCGGCGCACCAGAAGCCGTCTTATCTGCCCAAGACGTGGAAGGCGGCGCGGGACCGCACCGTGGTGGAAGAGGTGGCGCGCAATGTCGCCGAGGTCATCCACGAAGTGCCTGCGGACGACCTCGACGTGCCCACGTTCCTCCGCCGCCAGGCCCAAAAAGCCTGACGCTGCTCGGGTCGGGTTCCACCCAGCACAGGCAAGCGACGCAAGTCAGCACGGACGAGTAGTTTAGCAGGCCGCGCCGGCGCACGCCCCCCCGGCGGGCCAATCTGTTCGAACGCTTTCCTTTCCAAACAGTCCGTTGAAAAAAATGCGCCAAACGCGCAATCGCTGACAACAAGTTGTGCTAGCCTGAATCGCAAACTGCGTTGTGTGCATCCCGAATGGTTTTGCGGGACGAAACGAGGAACTGATGTCTGCGCTTGCGCATCCGGTGTTTTCACGGACCGATCCTGCATCCAGGCCGGCCCGTTCTGCGTTCAACGGCGGAAGTCCTTTGGAATTCCGAGATCATACTATTGGCACAAGGTAAAAAAGTTCGCTACTCTTCCCCCTTGAAGTCGGGGAGGAGTTTGTGCGCTCGGCAATTAGATGGTCTATTCGGCTCGTTTTACTGGCGCTATCCATTGAGTCGGTTGTTCGTCTCGTCGATTGGGGTGGCCGGTGGGAATGGCTAAAAGGAATGCTAGAAACTCATCCCACTTTCGCACTCTTTGTTCGCGGGCCTTTCTTTCCGCTGTTATGTCTCATGGCATGCTTGGTTATCATTTACGGAGATAAATATCTCAGCTGGCCCGACATTCGAGCGGAGATTCTACGCGTCGAGTTGCATCCTAAGTTGGGACTAGTTCCGGTTAAGATGATGGACGAAATATATAAAATCGTAGGCAACGACACTTACAGCATCGATTGCGACTTGATGGCGGAAGTTTTCTTAGTCAATTATTCCGAGACAGACGTCACAATACGGGACTTCGTTGGAACCATCAAGGTGAAAAGTAAGAAAGTCGCGCTGCTTCGAGCGGAGGACTTCTCCCGATATACGCTGAAAACAGTAAAGAAGACGCACGAACAAGGATTCGCTAACGTCCAAACCACCTACACTCCATTGGGAGACCTTATTCAACAGCTAACTGGGACACCTTTGAGAAAAGGAATAGGCCATCAAGGCTGGTTAGGCTTTACCGCCAAAGGCCTAGACCGCAAGGAAGCCGAAAAGGTGAAGTTTGACCTCTATGTGGTAGATGCCCTCGGACATAGACATCCGATCAGAGTCAAGAAATCTAAGATTCCCGCTACTACCGAGGATGTGCCTGTGTTGGTAGGCCCGGTGGATGGATAAATTATTTCAAGCGGCTTCGTCTCGAACTTTGGGGGTCAAGCGTCTGTATTCCAGATTCGCTGAACCAGTTAGCTTCAAGATCGTATCGCAGAAAAGGTAGGGGTTCTTACGGTTTTTAAACCGGAAGCACCCTTCGTCAAGGTAGCCTGGAAGATGTTTGGTCGCGACTTAATGCGATGCCCCCACGATGCCGCGCTTCAAGAGGGGAAAGCCACTTTCCACCGTGTCACTGTGACCGTCATCAGCCACATATTTCTTTGCATGCCAGATGGTCCTATGGGCTGCCCGGTAGCTGGCTGCCGGTCGCAACATTCACGGTTGGCCACTTTCGTGCTTGCGAATTCCGTGTTTCCACGGACCGACCCTGCATCCAGGCCGGGTAGTTCTTTGCTCAAGCCCGTAAGTCCTTTTGAATGCACTGATACGAAAAATGCGCCCGCAACTCCTTTAGAATGCACTCTTACAAAATTATTGGACTTAAAGTTCTTGGCAACTATCCCCTCTAGACAAGTAGGGGAGGAAGGGATGTATAATGCCAAGGACTTTAGAAGAAGGCCCATGTTCTCCGATTAGGCATCTGGCATCTATTGTATGCCCGCCATGGCTTGACCGGGACGGGGTTATTTTGGGCATGCTGACTTTCTCTTTTGACGCAAGTGGTGACGACAGCACGGCGATGCTGACGGTTGCAGGGTTTGCGTCCAGCGTACAAGATTGGGACAGATTTAGTTCTCAGTGGAAAGACCGTTTAGCGAAGGACGGAATTGAATTCTTCCACGCGGTAGAGCTCGCTGCCTTCCGAGGCCCTTTTGAGCATTGGCGAGAAAGACCAGACAGAGAACAACTGCGTCGCGCTCTGAGTACTGACTTGATGGATATTTTGAAGCGGCATGTATACCGCCGGTTCGGATGCACCATTATCAACAAGTCTTTCCAAGCTATGAGTCCACAACTGCGTGATGAATTTGCATTAGGGGCCTATAGTCTCGGTGGAAGAACTTGCGCAAAATATGCCCGGCAATGGGTACTTGAAGAATGGACATGGAAAGATAAACAGACCCAGGTGGAGATGGTATTCGAGGCGGGCGACAAAGGACAAGATAAGCTACAAAAGCGACTTGTTGCAGATAGCGCGATAATCCCGACCTTCAAGCCGAAGAAGGACACCACTTCCGAGGACGGCATTATCCAAGCCGGATTCATTCCATTACAGGCGGCTGATTGGTTGGCGTATGAACTGAATCTTGCGACCCAGAAATTTTATGAAGGTAAGTTGGAATACCTATCCGACTTACGATGGCCGATGCAGGAATTCTTGCAGTACCCACCGGGATACTTGGGTGTCTACACCCCCGAAAATCTCAAGGAAATGGAAAGCGGCATCGAACTTCAAAAGAAGATTATCGAGTGGGAGGTTACAACGGGATTGGCGAAAAAACGAACCGCACGTGGTACACTATGACCGTATGGCCCGAACGCGGAAGAAACTCACGCCCCGAGCAGAGAGTCGGAAGAAGATGCGCCCGCTCACGGGGCACGCATTCCATAGGCTTCTCAGCCGAGCCATCACGCCACACGCTCCGAAACCCGCTGCAAAATAGCCCGGAACTGTTGGTTCCCCATGTGGCGGCGGTTGTAGCGGAAAGTATATTCGTCAAGGTAGCTCTGCAAGTAGCTCTGGCCCACCGAGTGGTACACGCCGCTGATTCCTCGCTTCACCAAGCTCCAGAATCCTTCAACCGAATTGGTATGGATGTGCCCGCGAACGTATACGCCATCGCTGTGCCGAATCTGGTAGTGACGGAATCGAGCGGGCTTGCCATCTTTGCCGCGCAGTTTGGAGATTCCAGTGTAGGGTGGATACTCGTCAGTGTAGATCACACTGCCAGGAACGACGTGCTTCTGAATGAGTCCGAGAAGTTCATCCTTGCCCGCGCTCTCGATGGCTCGTGCAATCACTTTTCCGTCGCGTTGGACAATTGCTACAACCGGGGTCTTTTTTCTATCGCCGCGTCCTGGACGGCCCCGGCCCCACTTGCGGACACCGCCGTAGTAAGTTTCGTCTATCTCCACCGTTGGCCCCTCCAATTGCAGATCGCTCTCGGACATGAGCGAGCGAACCTGCTTGAACATGCGCCACGCGGTTTTGTAAGTAACGCCAGTCTCGCGCTGAATCTGCTTTGCGGAGATGCCGCAACGGGTAGAACCCATGAGATACGCGGCATAAAACCACAGCCGAAGAGAAGTGGTGGACTTCTCAAAGATGGTGCCAGCGAGTGGGTAGATGTGATTCCCGCAATGGTCGCACGCATACGCGGTGCGGCCAGTCACGCGATGATGCTTGCGCTCGACGCCGCACTTCGCGCACTGAGTTACCCCGCCCGGCCAGCGTTGCTCTTTGATGTAGTCAAGGCACGCGGAGTCATTCGGAAACTCTTTGTTGAAGTCCTTCACGGAGTAGCGCAGTTCTTTGGGTATGCTCTGTTTGGTTTTCATTATGCTTGACCCCTTAGTGATCGAGCTAATGCCAGTAATAACTCGTGCGAAGCTGCGTTCTTCCGAATTACTTGCTGAACTTCTCGCTCCGCGAAGTGCTTCGCGTACCGCTTCTCGAAATCAACGCCCATTTCGGAGAACGTCAAACGCAGTGCGACCAAAGCAGCGGCCAAATCACCGACCTGCTGGTCGGTTGCCGCAAGGCCATCAACGACATCGGCAAGGAAGAGGTGAAGTTGCTTAGCTTCATCATTCATGGTCAAAGCCTATCAGAACTCATACTTGTTGTCAAGGGATAATTGCCAAGTTCTTTAGAATCCACTCTTACAAAAAAGGGGTGGGGGTGGGAGTTGCCCCAGAAGTTAAGCACATAAGACTATGTGAAGAAGAATGGACGTCAGGTCGCAGGCAGTCGCATTCCCGGTGTTCGGCCATAACCATCACCACAGTCCGGGCGAGCCCACGGGTACAGCGAGGCATCCATCGCCCCCTCCTACGCACAGGGCCGTCCCTCGCCCTGGACTTCGCGCGGCGCGGCAGGTATAGACTGGCGCGCATGGCGGGAATCGTGCGCGTCCGGCGGGAGATTCTGGCTCGATTGCTCCAGGAGGCCGGGCGCGACCCGTCCGTGGAGTGCTGCGGGCTGCTCGGCGGCCGCGATGCCGTCATCTCCGCGATTTTCCCCACCGCGAACGCGCTCGCCAGCCCAACTTCGTTTGAAATCGCCGCTGAGGAGCTCTTTCGGTGCTTCCGCGAGTTGCGCGCCGCGGGCCTCGCGCACTTGGGCATCTTCCACTCGCATCCCGCCGGCGAGAATACGCCTTCCGCGCGGGACGTCGAGCGCGCGTTCTATCCCGACGTGGCCTATTTCATCCTCTCGCCGCAGCCGGACGCGGCGCGGTCCGTGCGCGCGTTTTCGATCCGCGATGGCCGCGTGACCGAGCTGACCATCGAGCCGGTCGCCTGAGCCGCGGGGTGGAAGGGACGCGATGAGGCACGCTCTTTCTGACATCGCCGATATTGACGTGTTGAGATTTACGCCGCGGCGGCGCGGTCTGCAGCCACCGCTTCGTAGACTTCGCGAACCTGCTGCGCCGAGCGCTCCCAGGAATACCGCTGGATCAGCTCGTAGCCGCGGCGGATCAGCGCCTCGCGCAGCACGCCCTCGGTGAGGATCTGGCGGATTCCGCGAGCGATCTCGAAGACGTTTTCCGGGTTCACGAACAGCGCCGCCTGGCTGAAGACCTCCACCAGCGACGACACGTTCGAGGTCAGCACGGGCGTGCCGTGGGCCATGGCCTCCAGCGGCGGCAGGCCGAAGCCCTCGTAGAGCGACGGGAAGAGGAACGCGCGCGCCTTGGCGTAGAACACGCGCAACACCGGATAGGGCACGAAGCCGAGAAAGCGCACGTCCTCGCGGAGGCGCGTGCGCACCACCGCGCGGCGCAGGTCAGGGTGCTTGCTCAGCTCGTCGCCAATCACCAGGAGCTTCAGCCGCGACAGGTCGGGGGAATCGCGCAGCTCGGCCTTGGCTACGGCGAAGGCTTCGATCAGCCGGGCCAGGTTTTTCTGCGGTTTGATGTTGCCGGCGTAGAGCACGAATGGATAATTCACGGCATGGCGTTCGAGGACGCGGTCCGCGTCGCTCGGCAGCGGTTCGCGGATGAAGCGCTCGTCCAGCGCGTTGTAGATCACTTCGATTTTGCTTTCGGGGATGCCGAAGACACGCGCCAACTCGCGCTTGGAGGAATGGGAGACCGCCAGGATGCGGTGGGCCCGGGCCAGCGCGCGCCGCGCAAAGAACAGCCGCCCGGCCTGTACCGCCGGCGTGGACCCCAGGGGCGGCGCGAGCACGTCGGTCAGGTCGTGCACGGTGATCACCAGCCGGCAGGGCACCAGCGCTGGTGCGTAGAACCACGGCATGTGCAGCAGATCGACGTTGCGGCGCCGGAGAAGAAACGGCAAATGGAGATGGGTGTGGAACGATCCGGGATCGGCGGCGTATTCGAGCAGCTCGAAATTTTCGGGCAGCGGGTCGAACTCTTCCAGGTGCTGCCGGCGGCCGATCAGCAGGTAGCGCGTCGTGCGGTCGAGCCGGGCAAGCTGGTTGATGATGTTGCGGAGGTAGGTGCCGACGCCGAAGTCGCCGGCGCGGCGAATGTCAATCGCAACGCGCATCAGCGGGGCGGGTCAGGGATGGGCGCGGCGCGTCTCGACGCGGTAGGGCGCGCCGTCGGCGCCCAGGTAACGCTTCTCGTAGAGCGGAAAGCGCGCGGCCATCTCGGCGACCTCCGCACGGATGCGCTGTTCGCGCTCGGCGTCGCCGAGGTGGTTGAGGATTTCGGCCATCCACGCGGTGATGCGCTCCATCTCCGGCTCGCACATTCCGCGGCAGGTCACTGCGGGGCTGCCCAGGCGAATGCCGCCCGCCTTCATCGGCGGGAGCGGGTCGAACGGGATGGCATTCTTATTCACAGTGATGGCGGCGCGGTCGAGCGCCGTCTGCGCGGCGCTCCCGGTGAGCCCGCGGGAGTGCATGTCCACGAGCAGCAGGTGCGTATCCGTCCCGCCGGAGATGATGCGGAAGCCGCGCTGCGCCAAGCCCGCCGCGAGCGCCTTGGCGTTCGCCGCCACTTGCTTCTGATAATCGCGGAACTCCGGCTGCATGGCTTCTTTCAGACAGACGGCCTTCGCCGCGATGATGTGCACCAGCGGCCCGCCCTGCGTGCCGGGAAAGGTGGTGCGGTCGAGCTCCTTCGCGTATTTCTCGCGGCAGAGCACCAGGCCCGCCCGCGGCCCCCGCAGCGTCTTGTGCGTGGTCGTGGAGACGAAGTCGGCGTGCGGCACCGGGCTCGGGTGGATGCCAGTGGCTACAAGGCCGGCGATGTGCGCCATGTCCACGAACAGCAGCGCTCCCACCGACTGCGCGATCTGCGCCATGCGCGGGAAATCAATCGTGCGCGGGTAGGCGCTGGCGCCGGCCACGATCATTTTTGGCTTGTGCTCCTGCGCCAGCCGCTCCAGCTCGTCGTAGTCAATCGTTTCCGTCTCCTTCGAGACGCCGTAAGGTACGAACTTGTACATGCGCCCGGAAAAATTCAGCGGGTGGCCGTGCGTCAGGTGGCCGCCGTGTGCCAGGTTCATCCCCAGCACGGTGTCGCCGGGCTGGAGCGCGGTCATGTAGACGGAGATGTTGGCTTGCGTCCCGGAATGCGCTTGGACGTTGGCGTGGTCCGCGCCAAAAAGCTGCTTGGCTCGGTCGATGGCGAGCTGCTCGGCCCGGTCGGCGAACTCGCACCCGCCGTAATAGCGTTTCCCCGGATAGCCCTCGGCGTATTTGTTGGTGAACACCGAGCCCATCGCTTCGAGCACGGCTTCCGAGACGAAGTTTTCCGAAGGGATCAGCTCCAGCCCGGTGGCCTGCCGCCGCGCCTCCTCGCGCAGGATCTCGGCGATTTCCGGGTCCACCTCAGCGAGCGGCAGAGACATCCGGCGCTCGGCTTGTGTCCCTGTCGTCATTTTTCACCCCCGTGCCCGCACTGTAGCCCGCCTCCCCGTAGCCCCGGCCGGGGTCTTCGGCTTGGGAGGCGGAATTTCCTGAAACTTCCGGGTCGGAAGACCCGGACCACAGACCCGGCCTGCGCGCCGCTACTTCGGCGTGTGTTCCTTCTGGTCCAGCTCGGTGATTTTGTCGATGCGCCGCTGGTGGCGCCCTCCGGCGAACCTCGCCTCCAGAAAATCCCGCGCGATTTCGATGGCCTGGGCGTCATCCACCACGCGCCCGCCGAGCGTGAGTACGTTCGCGTCGTTGTGCTCGCGCGCCAGCCGCGCGGTCATGGCGTCGTGCGCCACTGCGGCGCGAATCCCCGGAACTTTGTTTGCGGCAATCGCCATGCCGATCCCCGTCGCGCAAACCAGTATGCCGATCGGGTCTTTCCCCGCAGCGACTTTTTCCGCGACAGCGCGAGCGTAGTCGGGGTAGTCCACCGACTCTTCCGACCAGGTGCCCAAGTCATCCACCGGATAACCGGCTGACTGGAGGAATTTTTTGATGGTTTCTTTGACGTGGAAGCCGGCGTGGTCGGCCCCCAGCGCGATGGGCGGCTTTGGAGCAGCTTCCGGCACACTGCGATTCTAGCGGTTCGTCCGCCGCTTGGCAATGGCGGCTCGTTGACAAGGGCTAGGGCGTCCGTTACGCTCGTTCGTTTTAGTCGTCTGTGTTTCCCTTTGGTGTGGCCGTCGCTGCGGCCGGGCGACCCGATGTCGGAACTCAAGCTTCCCTCGCGCACGGAAGATTTCGCCGAGTGGTACAACCAACTCGTGCTCCGGGCGGAGCTTGCCGACTACGCGCCGGTCCGCGGCTGCATGATTGTGCGGCCGTACGGCTGGGCGCTCTGGGAAAACATCCAGCAGGCGCTCGACCGGCGATTCAAGGCCACGGGCCACGTCAACGCGGCGTTTCCGCTGCTGATCCCGCGGAGTTTCATCGAAAAAGAAAAGTCGCACGTCGCCGGCTTCTCGCCGGAGCTCGCGGTGGTCACCATCGGCGGCGGCGAGCAGCTCGAGGAGCCGCTGGTGATCCGTCCGACATCGGAGACGATCATCGGCCACGCCTATGCCAGGTGGATCCAGTCCTATCGCGACCTGCCCGTGCTGATCAACCAGTGGAACAGCGTGGTGCGCTGGGAGCTGCGCACGAAGCTCTTCCTGCGCACGCTCGAGTTTTACTGGCAAGAAGGGCATACGGCGCACGCCACCCTCGAGGAGGCTGAGGCCGAAACCCGCCAGATGCTCGACATCTACACCGACTTCGCCGCCACCGAAGCCGCTGTCCCGGTGATTCCCGGGCGCAAGTCCGAGTCCGAGCGCTTCGCTGGCGCAGACCAAACCTTCTCGATCGAAGCAATGATGGGCGACCGCAAGGCCCTGCAGGCCGCGACTTCGCACAACCTCGGCCAAAACTTTGCCAAGGCCTTCGAGATCCGTTACCTCGATAAGGACGGCAAGCTCCAGCACTGCTGGACGACTTCTTGGGGTCTCTCGACGCGCTTCATTGGCGCGATCATCATGGTGCACGGCGACGACCAGGGACTGATCCTGCCGCCGCGCCTCGCGCCGTTCCAGGTGGTGATCGTGCCCATTTTTAAGAGCGACGCGGAGAAGGGCGCGGTGATGGAGTGCGGAAAAAAGTTGCGCGCCGGGCTGGTGGCTGCGGGCATCCGCGTCACCACTGACGAGCGCGACGGCGTGAGTCCCGGATACAAGTTCAACGATTGGGAGATGCGCGGCGTGCCGCTGCGCATGGAGATCGGCCCGAAGGATGTGGCCAAGGGCAGCGTCGTCCTTGCCCGGCGCGATAAGCCCGGCAAGGAAGGTAAATCCTTCGTGCCGCAGGAGGGCCTCGCCGGCGCCGTTGCTCGCGCGCTGGACGAAATCCAGGCCGCGCTCTATCAGCGCGCGCTGGCCTTTCGCCAGGCCCACACCAGCGAGCCGGCCGATTATGCCGCGTTCAAGGCCGGGGTGGAGAACGGTTTCGCGCTAGCCTATTGGTGCGGCGCCAGCAAGTGCGAGGAGCAGATCAAGGAGGAGACGAAGGCAACCATGCGCTGTATTCCCTTGGACCAAACCGCCAAGCCCGGCCGGTGCATCCTTTGCGGCCAGCCGGCCGCGGAAAAGGCTGTCTTCGGCCGAGCCTACTAAGTGTCCTCCCGGAGGCGCGAGGGGTTAACCGGGAGAAAAACAGGACCGCGCGCGGACTCGACACGTGCGTTCGGCGATGCTAGCATCCCCGCAGTTCGGCTTTTCTCTGCAGCCAGGTCTCTAGCAGAAGGTTGCGCGCGCGGCCCAGGGTCTTGGGAATGACTGGGGAAACTCCGTGAAAGGGGGTTCGGCATGCGCGAAACCGGCGTCCCGAGCGGCACTCCCGTGAGCCGCCGGCCCCGCCAGGCGCTGCGGGGCGGCGCACGGCTGAAGGCCATCCTCTGGCTGCTCATCCTGGGCTCTGGCGCTTATGTCGCGGCCAAAGTTGTGCCCCTCTACTTTGCCAACTACCAGCTCCAGGACCGCATGCAGACCGAAGCGCGCTACGCCTCGGCGAACCGCCTCACCAACGAACAGATCCGCGACGCCATCTACCGCGAGATCCAGGACCGAGACATCCCCGCCCGCCGCGAAGACATCCATGTGGAAAGCAGCCATCGAGGCGTGCTCATCAGCGTGGACTACACGGTGACGGTGGACCTGCGCGTTTACCAGTGGACGATACACTTCAACCCCACCGCCGAAGGCCGTTTCCTCTAGCGCGGCGTTGCGCAACCGTGTCAAACTGGTCCATCTGAGCCTGTGCGGCTCTGCCCTGGCTCGCCCGCCCGGGCCTGCCCTAAGCCCGCCGTGGCGGGTCGAAGGGACTAAGGGCCTCTGACGGAGGATGGTGTTGCGGATACGCATTGGCCGCGGGTTTTGGTCTTCCCGCCCGGGCCTGACGCTACTTGGGACCGCGCTGTTGCTAGTGGTCGCCGCCGCGGGCGTCTTCACCTACTACTACGTCAGCTACGCCCGGATGATCGACCGGCGCCTGACGGGTCGCTCCTACCAGAACACTTCGTGCATTTTCACCGCTCCGGCGCGGATTTTCGTCGGCCAAGCCCTGGCGCCGAACGAACTCGCCAACTATCTCCAGCGCGCTGGCTACACCGAGATGCCCGTCGAGGGCGCCGCAGGTCTGTTCGCGATTCACGGCTCGGCGGTGGATATCCGGCCATCCGAGCAATCCTATTTCTGCAAGACCAACGCCCTGCGCGTCGAGTTTTCCGGCCGCCAGGTGCAGCGAATCCGCTCGCTCGATAACGGCGCGGCCCTTTCCGCCGCGGAAGTCGAGCCCGAGCTTCTCACCAACCTCTTCGATAGCTCGCGGGAGAAGCGCCGGCCGGTGCGCTTCGACGATATCCCCAAGGTGCTCGTCGAGGCGGTGCTCTCGGCCGAGGACAAGCGTTTCTTCGAGCATCCCGGCTTTGATCCGCTGCGCATTCTCGGCGCGGCCTGGGCCGACATCCGCCACGAGAAGCTGGCCCAGGGCGCCAGCACGATCACCATGCAAGTGGCGCGCAGCTTTTTCTTTTCCACCGAGCGCACCTGGCGGCGCAAGCTGGCCGAGACCCTGGTGGCGTTGCAGCTCGAAAGGCGCTTCTCCAAGCAGCAGATCTTTGAGCTCTACGCCAACGAGATTTACCTCGGCAATCGCGGCAGCTTCGCCATCCACGGCTTCGGCGAGGCGTCGGAGGCCTACTTCGGCAAGAACATTCAGCAGTTGAGCCTGGGCGAGTCGGCCTTCCTCGCCGGCATCATCCGCGCCCCGAACCGCTACTCCTCCGCCGACCGCAAGCCGGAGCGCGCCGTCGAGGCGCGTGACCGCGTCCTGAACCAGATGGTGGAGAACCGGACGGTCGCCCCCGAAGCGGCGCGCGCGGCGCAGAAGTCGCCGCCGCGCATCGCCGGCGGCACGCTCGAAACCAGTGCCGCGCCCTACTTCGTGGACATGGTCAAGGACCACCTGCTCGACCGCTTCTCGGAATCCGAGATGCTCTCACAGAACTTCCGCGTCTATACCACTCTCGATCCCGCCTTGCAGCGGGCCGCTTCCGCAGCCGTCGAGCTAGGAATGAAAAACGTGGACGCGCAACTGGCTCGCCGCTACGAGCGCTGGCGCCGCGAGCGCGCCAAAAACAAGAGCCCCGAGCCGCCGCCGCGGGCCCAGGTGGCCCTGGTGGCGCTGGACCCGCGCACGGGCGAGATCAAGGCGCTGATTGGCGGCCGCAACTACGGCGAGAGCCAGTTGAATCACGCCCTAGCGCGCCGCCAGCCCGGCTCGGTGTTCAAGCCGTTCGTGTACGCCGCCGCTTTCGCCGATGCCGTGGACGGCGGTGGGCCGATCGTGACCCCGGCGACGACGGTCGTCGATGAGCCCACCACGTTCGTTTTTGAGGGCCAGGAGTACACGCCGAATAACTATGGCGAGCAGTTCCACGGCACGGTGACGCTGCGCGAAGCGCTGACGCGCTCGCTCAACGTGGCCACGGTGAAGGTGGCGGAGCTGGTGGGATACGGCCGGGTGGTGCAGGTCGGCCGGCAGATCGGACTCGATCCGCGCATTCACGCGACGCCCGCAGTGGCGCTGGGCGCGTACGAGATGACGCCGATCGACGTGGCTGCCGGCTACACTGTATTTGCCAATGCCGGCACGCGCGCCGAGCCCATCTTCCTCCGCAGCATGGTGGCTGCGGACGGCGCCACGCTCGAGCGCAACGCCCCGCGAACTCGGCTCGCGCTCGATCCCCGCGCCGCTTATCTCGTCACCAGTGTGCTCGAAGACGTGGTGAATCGCGGTACCGGCGCCGGCGTGCGCGCTCGCGGATTCTCCGCGCCCGCCGCGGGCAAAACCGGTACTTCGCACGACGGCTGGTTCGCCGGGTTCACCTCCAATCTGCTGTGCGTCATCTGGGTGGGCTTCGACGACAATCGCGAGCTGGGCCTTTCCGGCGCCGCTTCCGCCGCACCCATCTGGGCCGAATTCATGAAGCGCGCCGTAGCCCTGCCGGCCTACAAGGACACGCAAGGGTTTGCGCCGCCCGAAGGAGTTGTATCAGTGATGATTGATCCGGAGACGCTTCAGCTCGCCACACCCTCCTGCCCGGTCACCCGCGCGGAGGTCTATGTCCGCGGCACCGAGCCGACCGAGTTCTGCGTCCGGCACGGCGGTAGGATGATGACGCAAACCCCGGCTGCCGGCTGGCTCTCGCGTTTGTTTGGCGGCGGCAAGTCCGGCGCGGGGGACAAGCCCGAAGACTCGAGCGGCGCCGCTCAGCCGCCCGCGCCACCTTCGGCGCAGGGCGCGCAGTCTCCCGACGAAAGCGAAAAGAAAAAGGGCTTGCTCAAGCGCATTTTTGGTATCTTTGGTGGCGGAAAGAAAGACCAGGAGAAGCCCCCGCCAAAAGTCAAGCCTGGAGCGGGAGAATCGCCCTGAGGGCTTCCGCGGAAACGGATTGAACGGAAGTTCCCGCCAGGCCGGGCTCACTTCGGCCCGCTAGGGCGGCCCCGGAGCAGGCGGGACAAGTGCGGCGAAGGTGCGCGATGCGTTCCTTCGACAAACTCGGTCAGAGCAAGGCCAGCCTTGTGGTGGCTGCTTTCGTGGTTCTGATGGCTCCGCAGGTGCTCGCGGGGCAGGCCTCAAGCGACCCTGCCAAGAGCACATCGCCAGCCAGCGCACAACCCCTGGTTCCGTCGACGCAAGCCAACCCCCCGCAAGCTGCGCCGGTGCAGTCCCTCCGCAATCCTCGCCAGGAGGAGGAGTTGCGCGCTGATACACTGATGGCGCGGAAGCAATACTCGGACGCTGTCGTCATTTACAAGAAGCTAATCGAGCAGGAGCCCCAGAACGCTGTGCTGCTGAATAAGCTGGGCATCGCCTATCATCAGCAGACTCTGCTGGACCAGGCCAAGCGCTATTACGAGCGCGCCGCCAGGGCCGACAAGCACTATGCGAACGCGCTCAATAACCTCGGCGCGCTCGAGTACGACCGCCGGAGGTACCGCCAAGCGGTGAAGCAGTACCTGCGCGCTCTAAAGATTGCGCCGGAAATGGCCACCGCGTATCGCAACCTGGGCAGCGCCTATCTCGCCCAGAAGAAATACGATCAGACGTTTGCCGCTTACCATCGAGCGCTTGAGCTCGACCCGCAAGTGTTCGAGGCGCGCGGCGGCTTTGGCACGGTGCTGCAACATATCGGCGTGGACGACAAGGGTACGTTCTTTTTCTTCCTGGCGAAATCCTATGCCAGTTTGGGCAACGCCGAGCGCTGTGCGCACTATCTGCGCCGCGCCCGGGATGAGGGCTACGCCGGTCTGGCTGCCGTCCAGACCGATCCCGCTTTCACCCGCGTTCTCAAAGACCCCGGCATCCAGGAAGTCTTGCAGCCCGTCTCACCTTCCGCCAACAAAGCCCCTCCCTCCCCACCCGGCGACTAGCGCGCCGGCGTGCGCCGGGCGCACACTCTGCTACAATACGCGTAGGATGGTCGCCCGATACGTCTCCATCGGGGCCCGCTGGTGCGTTCTCGCCGCACTTGCGAGCGCAACGCTGCCTTTTACGGTCACGGCGCAAAGCGCGCCACAGACGGAACGCACCGGGGTGGCCGCCCGCGCCGCTACCCTTCTGGTTTTTCCCTTTGAAAATTCCAGCCGCGTCGCGAGGCTCGATTGGCTGGGCGAAGGTCTGGCCGAACTCACCTCGGAGCGGTTGACGGGTCCGGGGCCGTTCGTTTTTCCCCGCGAGGAACGCCTGGCGGCGCTCGACCGGTTGGGCTTGCCCGCCTCGACGCGCTTCAGCCGGGCCACCATGCTGAAGGTGGCCGAAGAAATTGACGCCGACTGCGTCCTTTTTGGCAACTACGCGCTCGAAGACAAGAAGCTCACGCTGACGGCGCGCGTCCTGCGCCTCAGCCCGGCGGGCCTTTCGCCGCCGCTCGAAGAGTCGGGCGCGCTCGATGACTTGATGGACACGCATGCGCGGCTTACCCGGCGCGTGCTGCATTTCCTCGATCCTGCCGGTGGAGGCGCGAGCTCCGGTTCGCCCGCCGATTTCGCCGGCCGGTGGCCGCGGCTGCGTCTCGATGCCTTCGAGTATTACGTCCGCGGGCTGATGAGCCTGGATGACGAGCAGCGGCTGCGCGAATTCCGTGAGGCGGCGCGCCTCGAACCGGCCTGGGACGCCCCGGCGTTCGCGCTCGGCCAAGCCTATTTCGCCCGGCGTGATTGCGAATCCGCCCTGCCGTGGCTTTCGCGTGTGCCGCCAGCGCATGGCCGAGGTGTGGAGGCCAATTTCGAGGCGGGCGTATGCCATCTGCTGCGAAACGACGCGGCGCGCGCCGAGGCCGCATTTGCCGGCCTGCTCGAGCGCGCCCGGCCTGCGGAACCGGCTGCGGGCGCTCGCGCCGAAGCTTCCACGCGCCCCTGGGAGTTCCCCGAAGCGCTCAATAACTTGGCTCTGGCCCGCGAGCGACTGGGGAAGCTGCGCGAAGCCGCCGCTGCGCTCGAGCGAGCCACGCAGCTCGACCCCGAAGAGACGGAATATTGGTTCAACCTCGGCTTGCTCCACGTGCGGGCGAACGATCCCGCCGCAGCGGTGCGGCCGTTCCGCGAAGTCCTCCGCCGCCAGCCCAAGGATGGGGAAGCTCGCGCCCTGCTAATCGCGGCGCTGGAGAAGAAAGGGCGGGCGAGCGAGGTTGCCGCCGAGCGCCAGGAGTCCGCTGCGGCTGGCAGCGGCGGCGCCAGCTTGCCCACGGTATCACCGACGGCCCTGGCGCGCCTCGACCGCATCAAGACTCGCCTCGATCCCGGCTCGCTGCACCCGCTGCCGGAAGCTCTGACGACGGAGGCCGCGCCCAGACCCGGCGAGACGCTCGCGCACCGCCTGCGCCACCGCGAATTCCACATGAGCCGCGCCCGCGACTTCCTCGCCGCGGGCAAGCTCAATGACGCCGAACGCGAGTTCAGCGCGGCCATTGTGCTTGCGCCGCTCAATAGCCCCGCGGCGCACCAGGGTCTCGCCGAGGTGTACCGCCGCCAGGGACGCTCCGACGACGCCATGCGCGAGCTGCGCGCGGCGCTGGCCAGCCGCGACGATCCCGCGGCGCGCACGGCGCTGGCTCGCCTGCTGGTGGAGCAGAACCGCCCTGCGGAAGCTCGCGAGGAATTGCGCGCGGCGCTCAAGCTGAACCCCGCTTATCCCGAAGCGCGTCAATTGCTCGAACAGCTCGAGGAGCGCACGGGAACGGGAGCACCGCGATGACGCTGCGTCGGCGCGGGAGAGGTGCCGTGGGTCTCGCGGCAATCTTGCTGGCCGCGACGCTGGCCATCGCTTTCGCCGGCCCGGCCGGGGGCCAAGGCAAAAGCTCCGCCGGCGCGCCCGCGCGCATCGTCGCCCTGCGCATTGACGACGAAATCGAGCCCATCATGGCCGAGTACATCAACGGCGGCATCGAGGAAGCCGCGCGGACAAAGGCCAGTCTCGTCCTGATCACCGTGGACACTCCCGGCGGGCTGGGCACTTCCATGCGCGAGATCATCCAGCACATCATGGATTCGCCCGTGCCGGTGGTGGTTTACGTGGCGCCGGCGGGTTCGCGTGCCGCTTCCGCGGGCTTCTTCATTTTGCTCGCGGCCGATATCGCCGCGATGGCCCCGGGCACGCACACCGGCGCCGCATCGCCACTGCTGGCCATCGGCGGCTTCCCGCTGAACGTGGATGAGACGCTGCGGCGAAAAATCCTGAATGACGCGACCGCTTACCTGCGAAGTTACGCCGGCAAGCGCGGCCGCAATCTGACACTGGCCGAGTCCGCCGTCACCGAAGGCAAGGCATTCACCGAGAAGGAGGCGCTCGACGGCAAGCTGGTGGACCTGCTGGCCAAATCGGCGGAGGATTTGCTGGCGCAGCTCGACGGTCGCACGATCGCCCGCTTTGACGGCAGTACGGCCAAGCTCGAGCTGCGCAACCCCACGCGCGTGCCGATCGAAAAGACGGCCCGGCAGAAGTTTCTCTCGCGCATCGTCCAGCCGGACGTTTTCTTCATCCTTTTGATTGTGGGCGTACTGGGGCTATACGCCGAGTTCACGCATCCCGGCCTGGTGGCGCCGGGCGTGATTGGAGGAATTTCGCTCCTACTGGCGCTCTACGCCATGCACATCCTGCCCGTGAACTTCACCGGGCTGCTGCTGATCCTGCTGGCGCTCGCCCTGTTCATCCTGGAAGCGAAGTTCACCAGCCACGGCATACTGGGTCTCGGCGGCGCTGTGGCCATGCTGCTTGGGGCGCTGATGCTGGTCCGCTCGCCGCTCACCGCAGCGGGCGTTAGCTTGGGCGTGGCGCTGGGTGTCACCCTGCCGTTCGCGGTGCTCACGGTTTTCCTGATGCGGCTGGTGCTCCGCTCGCGGGGCTGGAAGCAGGCCGCCGGCGCCGAGCAGTTGGTCGGCAGCGTGGGAGAGGTCACCGAACCGCTCGAAGCCGGAGGCCCCGACGCCGCCGGCCGCGGCATGGTCCTGGTGCACGGCGAACTCTGGCGCGCGGTTTGCGCCCCGGTGGATCCTGCAGGCCGCGCTGTCGCCCGCGAAAAGATCGGCCGGGGAGCGCGGGTGCGCGTCGTGCGGGTGGATGGTTTGACGTTGCACGTGGAACCGGTGGAAAAGGTAGTGGGGTCGGCGGAGTAAGAGATTCTCGGGGGATGTTCTCGGCTCAGGAATTTTGACCGCGCACATCCCCAAGGAGGCAGCGATGGAATTGGCGCAATTCGGGGGGCTTACCATTCCGCTCGTTGTGTTGCTGGGTTTTCTGATCTGGATATGGAATTCGCTGTACGTGATCAAGGAGTGGGAGCGCGGCGTGGTGCTGCGCCTGGGCCGGATGGTTCCGTCAGCCAAGCCGGCCGGCCTGCGGCTGGTGTTCTGGCCCATCGAGACGCTCTACCGCATCCCGCTGCGCATCGAGACGCTCGACGTGCCGCCGCAGGACACCATCACCCGCGACAACGTCTCGGTGAAGGTCAACGCGGTCTGCTACTTCCGCGTGGTGGAGGCCAACCTGGCTCTCTCCCAGGTGCAGAACTACCTCTACGCCACCTCGCAACTCGCTCAGACCACCTTGCGCAGCGTCGTCGGCCAGTTCGAGCTCGACGAGATCCTCTCCGCGCGCGAAAGGGTAAACGCGAAGTTGCAATTAATCATTGACCAGGATACGGAGCCATGGGGTATTAAGGTTACGAAGGTGGAAGTCAAACAGGTCGATATTCCGGAGACGATGCAGCGCGCCATCGCTCGCCAGGCCGAGGCCGAGCGCGAGCGCCGCGCCAAGGTCATCCACGCAGACGGCGAGTTCCAGGCCTCCGCGAAGCTGGCCGAGGCCGCGGGCGTGCTCGCCACCCAGCCTGCCGCTATTCAGCTCCGGTATTTGCAGACCCTGACGGAAATCGGCGTGGAGAAAAATACCACGATTGTCTTTCCGTTGCCGGTGGACATCATCAATGCCTGGGTGAAGGCACTGGGATCGGGAAAATAACCGATGGTTTGGGGCGGCAAAAAGAGCGGAGGCGATATGGTGCTGGAAAGCCGCCACTTGATCGGCGTGTTCCTGCTGATGGTGGTGATCTCGGGCATCGTGTTCACGCTGGGCTATGTGCTTGGTCGCAGCCAGTACGAAACGCCGGTGCTCAGCGCGCGTGCCGGCAATAAGGAACCAGTTTCCGCAACTGGCTCGGCATCCGCTCCGGCGAAGTCGGGCGCGCCCGCCGCTAAGTCGCAGCCCGCAGTTCCCGGCGCCGCTCCGGCGCCCTCGGACTGGGAATTCTCGCGCCCCGCAGAACTCAAGAAGAGCGGCGAAGTCCCGAAATCGGGCAAGAATTCTGGCGCGCCGAGCAAGTCCACAACGGCACCTCGCGCCGCCCCCAAGCCCGCTGCCGCGAAGGGCAACGCGCTACTGAATGCGCCGCTCATCCCCCGCGGCGCGATCCTGCTGCAGGTGGCCGCGGTGACCAAAGAGGGCGACGCGCTCGCACTTGCCGAAGCTCTTCAGCATAAGAAATTTCCCGCCTTTGTCCTCACGCCCAGCGCCGATCATTACTACCGGGTGCAGGTTGGCCCGTACGCCGATCTGCAATCCGCAAAGATGGCCAGGCGCGGGCTCGAAAACGAGGGATTCAAGGCCATCATCAAGCGCTGATGGTTTGGCCCTCCGTTCCGCGCGGCCTCCTGAACAACGCCCTTTCCGGATTCCTCCTCTCTGCCGGATTCTGGGCCCGGCATGTGGACCTCGGTGCGGGTTTGTGTTGGCTGGGCATGGTCTTGTTGATCCATTCTTCGCTCGGCGCGCGGCCTCGGTCGGCGGTATTCACCGGGATTCTCAGCGGCGCAGTCTTCTATGCGATTACCTTACGGTGGATTTACACCGTGATGCGCGTGCACGGCGGGTTGTCCGTGATGTCCGCGGCAGGCGTGTTGGCCCTGATCGTTGCGGCGGGCTCGCTTTTCTTTGCGGCTTTCCGACTGGGCGTTGCCTGGGTGTCCCGCCGGAGTGTCGTGATGGCGTGCCTCGCCGCGCCGTTTCTTTGGGTGTCGCTCGAGTTCGCGCGGACGCATCTGCCGGCCATCGCCTTCCCCTGGGCCCTACTCGGGTATGCCACGGGACAAAGCCTGGCGCTGCTCCAACTCTCCACGCTTGGGGGAATTTATGGCTTGTCATTTTTGATTGCGGCGTATTGCGCCTTGGTGGCCTGGGCGACGCAGCGATCCGGACAGCGAGTTGTAGAAGGGCGATTCTCGATGGCTCTCGTGTTTCTGCTCTGGGTGGTCACCGCCGCGCTCCCCGCCGCATCGCGGCTGGGGGACACCTTCGTGCCCCGCGAGCAGGGGCGAAACTCCGCGCACTTGGTGCAGACCAATTTCCCGCAGTTGCCGAGCTATCCGCCGAACTGGATGGAGCTGCACGCCGCGGAGCTCGACGAGCTTGAGCAACTGAGCGGGGCTGCGAATGCGAAGAAGCCCGGGCTGATCATCTGGCCCGAGGTGCCCGCGCCGTTTTCCTTGCAAGATGGGAGGTTTGCGCCGCGCGCCGAGGGCATCGCCCGCGCATCCCGCAACGGTTTCCTGGTGGGTGTCGTGGACTGGAAACCGTCCCCCGAGCCGCCGGACTCGAGCACAGGGATGTCTCTGGTGCCGTATAACAGCGCGGCGCTGCTCGACCCTTCCGGTCGGCGGGTTTTCCTCTATGATAAAATCCATCTGGTGCCGTTTGGCGAGTATGTGCCGCTGCACCGCTGGCTGACGTTTGCCGCGAAGCTGACCGTGGAAGTCGGCGATTTTCAGCCAGGTTCACAATACCGGGTGGGGCAACTTCCCAACTCGACCGAGCGCTTCGGCGTTTTCATTTGTTTCGAAGCGGTTTTTCCGGATGAGGTGCGGCGGTTCGCGGCCCACGGCGCGAACCTGCTGGTCAATATCTCGAATGACGGTTGGTTCGGCCGGTCGGTCGCGCCCGAACAGCACCTGGTGATGGCGCGGGTGCGGGCGGTGGAAAATCGCCGGTGGCTTCTGCGCGCCACCAACAACGGTCACACGGTCGTCGTGGATCCGTACGGCCGATACACGGCGCGCCTGGAACCGGACAAGCGCGGGGTGCTCAGCGCGGACTACAGCTTTCGTCGCGACCTCACGCTCTACACGCGCTGGGGCGACTGGTTGGCGTGGCTCTCGGTTGCGGCCTCGGCATGCTTCTTGCTAATCGGGGCGCGCCGCCGCGGGGCAACCTAGGGGCAGCGTATGCCGTCCCCCTGGAGAGCGAAACGCGAAACTCGAATTTAGTAAGCGATTGTAGGCAACTCGAGGCGTTGGGCTTTTCCTTCCGAGGGATTCGATGGCCATGATTCTGGAAGACCTGGAACAGCGCTACGACGAGCTCCAGCGGCGTATCGAACTCGTGCGGAGTTACCTTTGACGTCCGCCAAAACCGTGAGCGCCTCGCCGCGTTAGAACAGCAAGCCGCCCATCCGGACTTCTGGCAAAACCCCGAGCAGGCGCAAAAGGTCCACCAGCAGCGCAAAGATGCGGAAGGCCGCCTCGCCGCGGACGAAAAGCTCTCCCGATGGATGAGCGACCTGGAAACCTATTTCCATCTCGCGCACGAGGAGACGGACGCGGCCCAGCGGCAAGGCGTGCTGGAAGAAATCGGTCGGGAGCTTGCCGCCGCCGAGGCCTTTGTTGCAGAGCTCGAGACCACCACGTTGCTGGCCGGGGAAAACGATCGCCTCAACGCCATCGTGACCATCAAGCCCGGGGCCGGCGGGATTGACTCCCAGGACTGGGCCGAGATGCTCGTGCGCATGTACCTGCGCTGGGCCGAGCGCAAGGGCTTTCGCGCCACCGTGATTGATTCCACGCCGGGGGAAGAAGCCGGGCTGAAGTCAGCCACGCTGCGCATTGAGGGCGAAAACGCCTATGGGCTGCTCGTCGGCGAGAGCGGCGTGCACCGGCTCGTGCGCATTTCGCCTTTCGACCAGCAGGCGCGCCGGCACACTTCGTTCGCGTCCGTCTTCGTGATTCCGGAGATTGACGACCGCATCGAGATCGTCATCAAACCCGAAGAGCTCCGCATCGACACGTTTCGCGCCGGAGGCCACGGCGGGCAAAACGTCAACAAGATCGAGTCGGCGGTGCGCATCACGCATCTGCCCACCGGCATTGTCGTGCAGTGCCAGAACGAACGCAGCCAGCACAAGAACCGCGAGCTGGCCATGAAGGTCTTGCGCTCGCGCCTCTACGAACAGGAACTGGAGAAGCGCCAGGAGGAGGCCCGCAAGCTTGATGAAACCAAGCGCGACATCAGCTTCGGCAGCCAGATCCGCTCCTACGTCATGCAGCCCTATCAGATGGTGAAGGATCACCGCACAAAGTTCGAAATGGGCGACGTGGGTCGTGTGCTCGATGGCGACCTTGACCCGTTCATCCGTTCCTTCCTGCTCTCCCGGCGCGGCCAGCCAGCCGCGAATACGGTAAACCAGGAGATTCCCGAGGCCGGATAGCGGAAAATACTTGACCGACCCTCACCGCGGCCGGTGTTCCAGAAAGCATTTCAGGCCCGCATTTCCGCCGTTCAATCCACGCTTAACGCGTTCAGATTCAATGCGTGACACTCCGGGGGAGCTGTGCTAGCCTCCTACATTTGCATGCCCGGAACACTCAGATTGTTGGGCCCTTAAATTGCTACCCACTCCTGCGGAGGAGATTGTTTTGACGCGCCAAAAACGAAACTTTTTATTTACCTCGGAATCGGTGACGGAGGGCCATCCCGACAAAATCGCCGACCAGATTTCTGACGCCGTACTGGACGCCGTGCTGAAAGATGACTCTACAGGTCGCGTGGCCTGTGAAACGCTGGTGACCACCGGCTTGGTGGTCCTCGCCGGCGAGATCACTACCACGGCGCACATTGATTATTCCGAATTGGTGCGTGGTGTGATCCGCGATGTCGGCTATGTCCGCGCCAAGTACGGTTTCGACGGCGACACCTGCAGCGTCGTCTCGGCGCTGAAGCGCCAGTCGCCCGATATTGCCCTGGGCGTGGACACCGGCGGCGCCGGCGATCAAGGGCTGATGTTCGGATTTGCCTGTGACGAGACCGATGAGCTCATGCCGCTGCCCATCCAGCTCGCTCACCGGCTCACCCGCCGCTTGGCCGAGGTGCGCAAAGCGGGGGTGGTGGATTTCCTGCGGCCCGACGGCAAGTCCCAGGTCACCGTGGAATACGCGGACGGCCAGCCAGCGCGCGTCGATTGCGTGGTCGTCTCCACGCAGCACAGCGATAGCGTTTCGAACAACGACCTGCACGACGCCGTGCTCCACGAAGTGATCCGGGCCGTCATCCCCGCGGCGCTGCTGGACAAGCGCACGAAGTTCCACATCAACCCGACCGGGCGCTTCGTCGTCGGCGGGCCCATGGGCGATGCCGGGCTCACCGGTCGCAAGATCATCGTAGATACCTACGGTGGCTACAGCCGGCACGGCGGCGGCGCGCTCTCCGGGAAGGACCCGACGAAGGTGGACCGCTCGGCCTGCTACATGGCGCGCTACGTGGCCAAAAATCTCGTCGCCGCAGGCGTGGCCAGTACCGTGGAAGTGCAGATCGCCTACGCCATCGGCGTCGCCGAGCCGGTCTCGGTCATGGCCGACACCTTTGGTACCGGTGTTATCCCCGACGAGCAGATCACGGAACTCATTCACGCCATCTTCCCGCTCACGCCTCGGGGGATCATTGAGGCTCTCAACCTCCGCCGGCCCATCTACCGGCAAACGGCTACCTATGGCCACTTCGGTCGCTCCGAGCCCGGCTTCAGCTGGGAGCGCACCGACAAAGCCGACGTCATCCGCAAAGAGGCGGGTCTGCCGGCCTCGGCGAGGGCCGAAGTGGCGGCCCGCCGCTAGGAAGTACGGTAAAATCTCTCCGGGAGCTTTCGCGTGGCTACTGCGCATCGATTGACCGGTGACGTGAAGGACCTTGCCCTGGCCGAACGCGGCAAGCGCAAGATGGAATGGGCCAACCAGCAGATGCCGGTCCTGCAATTGATCCGCAAGCAGTTCATCAAGGAACAGCCGCTGAAGGACGTGCGCATCGCCGCGTGCCTGCACGTCACTAGCGAAACCGCCAATCTCGCCATCACCCTGCGTGACGGGGGCGCCGACGTGGTCCTCTGCGCCTCGAACCCGCTTTCGACCCAGGACGAAGTGGCCGCATGCCTGATGAAGGACTACAATATCCCCACGTTTGCCATCAAGGGCGAGGACAACGCCACGTACTACGCGCACCTGAGCGCCGCGCTCGACTACAAGCCGCAGATCACCATGGACGATGGCGCGGATCTGGTGACCCTGCTGCTCACCAAGCGCACAGAGCTCGTCCCCGAGGTGATTGCCGGCACCGAGGAAACCACCACCGGCGTGATCCGGCTGCGCGCCATGGCCAAGGACGGCACCCTGAAGTACCCCATCATTGCCGTGAATGACGCGATGACCAAGCACATGTTCGACAACCGTTACGGCACGGGCCAGTCCACGATTGACGGCATCCTGCGTGCCACGAACTTGTTGCTCGCCGGATTGAAATTCGTGGTCGCCGGCTACGGCTGGTGCGGCCGCGGCGTGGCCATGCGGGCCAAGGGCCTGGGCGCCGACGTGATCGTCACCGAGATCAGCCCGGTGCGTGCGCTGGAAGCAGTGATGGACGGCTTCCGCGCTCTGCCCATGTCCGAAGCGGCCAAGCTTGGCGATATTTTCGTCACCGTCACCGGCAACAAGAGCGTGCTCACCTCGGAGCACTTTGAAAAAATGAAGGACGGCGCGGTGCTGTGCAACGCCGGCCACTTCAACGTGGAGATTGACATCCCGGCGCTCGAAAAGCTGTCCAGCGCGAAGCGCCCGGCGCGTCCGCTGGTGGATGAGTATGTGATGCGCGACGGCCGGAGGATCTACTTGCTCGGGGAGGGCCGCCTGGTCAACCTCGCAACCGCCGAAGGCCACCCGGCCGCAGTGATGGACATGAGCTTCGCCAACCAGGCGCTCTCGGTGGAGTACCTGCTGAAGAATGCCGCGCAGCTCGGGCGGCAGGTCTATCCCGTTCCCGAAGCGATTGACCGGCAAATCGCCAAGCTGAAGCTGGAATCGATGGGCATCCTGGTGGACAAGCTCTCACCCGAGCAGGAGCAGTACCTCGCGTCCTGGTCCGAGGGCACCTAGTCGAAACTCCAAATTCGAAATACGAAACTCGAGTTTCGATTTTCGCTTTGGGAATTTCGTCTTTTCCCGTATTTTCCCTAGATGCAGGACTGGGCCAACTGGGCGCTGGAAACGGCGCGGGTGCGTGGCGCCAGCTACGCCGACGCTCGCGTCATGGACATCCGCCAGCGCGATCTCTCCACCAAAAACGGCGAGGTGGGCACACTTGCCGAGGCCGAATCACTCGGCATCGGCGTGCGGGTCATCGCCGAAGGCGCCTGGGGATTTGCTTCCACCGACCGACTGACGCGCGAGGGTGTGCAAGCGTGCGCCGCTCAGGCCGTGGCCATCGCGCAGGCCTCGGCGCTGGCCAAGCGCCACGACGTCGTGCTTGCGCCCGAGCAACCCTACGTGGACACCTGGCAGAACCCCTACATCAAAGATCCCTTCCGCATCCCGCTCGAGCGGCAACTCGATCTGCTGCTCGCCGCCGACGCGGAGATGCGCAGGGTTCCCGGCGTCACCCTCACGGAAACCTCCATGCAATTCCGCCGCATCGAGCAGCTGTTTGCCTCGAGCATCGGCTCGCTCATTTACCAGACCAAGGTGCAGTCGGGCTGCGGGATTGTGGCCACCAGCTTCGCCGACAATGAGATCCAGAAGCGCTCCTACCCGAACAGCTTCGGCGGGCAGCACACCTTGCAGGGCTATGAGTTGATTGAGTCGCTCGACCTGGTGGGCCAGGCGCAGCGCGTGGGCGAGGAGGCGGTGGCGCTGCACAAAGCGGCGCAATGCCCCGAGGGCGTGCGCACGATACTGCTCGATGGCGGCCAGCTCGGTCTTCAGGTTCACGAGTCCGTCGGCCACCCCATCGAGCTCGACCGCGTGCTGGGCATGGAAGCGAATTTTGCGGGTATGAGTTTCCTTACGCTCGACAAGCTGCGCACGCTCCGTTATGGCTCCGAGGTTGTCAACGTCGTAGCCGATGCGCGCCTGGCGCACGGCCCGGGCCTCGGCACGTTCGGCTACGACGACGAAGGCGTGCCCGCGCAGTGCACGGACATCATCAAGCAGGGCCTGTTTACCGGCTACCTGAGCAATCGCGAAACCGCCGCGGCCATCGGCGAGTCGCGCTCGAACGGCACCATGCGCACCGAGAGCTGGAACCGCCTGCCCATCATCCGCATGACCAACGTCAGCCTGCTGCCCGGCACCTGGTCGCCGGACGAGCTGGTCGCCGACACCGACGACGGCATCTGGATGGAGACGAATCGCTCCTGGTCGATCGACGACCGCCGCTACCATTTTCAGTTCTCCACCGAAATCGGCTGGGAGATCAAGGGTGGGAAGAGAGTGCGCATGCTGAAAAACCCCAGCTACAGCGGCATCACCACCGAGTTCTGGAATAGCTGCGACGCCATCTGCTCCCGCGAGCACTGGACGCTCTGGGGCACGCCCAACTGCGGCAAGGGCCAGCCCATGCAGACCATGGGCACCGGTCACGGCGCTGCCCCGGCGCGCTTCCGCAACGTCAAGGTCGGCGTGGCCTTCTCCAAATGACCCGCGCCGCCAAAAAGCGCTCGAAGCCGGCCGGCTCGGGAAGCACCACGCGAAAAAGCCCCTCGGCCGTGGGCCAACTGTGGACCGAAGCGGAGCTCCGCCGCATCGCCGGGCGCATCATCAAGCTGAGCGACGCCGACGAAACCGAAGTTCATATTGACGTCACTTCAGACGCGCTGACGCGCTTCGCCAACAATACCATTCACCAGAACGTCGCCGAGCAGGTGCTCTCGGTTTCGGTGCGCACGGTATTCGACGGCCGCACGGCTCGCGCGACGACGAACAAGACGGACGAAGAATCTCTGCGCCGCGTGGTGGCCGCGTCGGCAGCGCTGGCCCGCAGCCAGCCGCGCAATCCAGACCTGCTGCCCATGCTCGGCCCGCAGAAATATGCCAAGGTCGAGCGTTACTTCCCGGCCACGGCGGCGGCATCGCCCCAGGACCGCGCCCGCGCCGTCGCCCGCGTTGTTTCCATGGCGGCAAGTAACGGCCAGACCGCGGCGGGCATCTTTTCCACCGGCGCGATGCAATCGGCGCTGTTCAATTCCAGAGGGCTCTTCGCGCATTATCAGCAGACACGAGGCGAATTTTCCATCACCGTGCTGGAAGCAGACTCCTCGGGCTGGGCGAAAGCCAACTCCCCAGATATCGCCGCCATCCATCCTGACGCACTCGCCGAGCGGGCCAGCGAAAAGGCGCTGGCCTCCCGCGCGCCGCGGGAAATCAGTCCGGGGCGCTACACCGTGGTCCTCGAGCCTGCCGCAGTGCTCGACTTGGTGGGCTTCCTTTTTTACGACTTCGCGGGAACCGCGGTGCGCGATCAGCGCTCCTGCCTGACCGCGCGCCTGGGCAAGCAGGTCATGGGACAAAACATCACCCTATGGGACGACGCTTGCCATCCGCTTCAGTCCGGCGCCCCGTTCGACGGCGAGGGCCTGCCGCGACAGAAGGTGCTGCTGGTCGAGCGCGGCGTGCCGCGGAACCTGGTCTACTCGCGTGCCACAGCCAAGAAGTTGAATGCCCAGCCGACCGGGCACGGATTGCCGCTGCCTAACGAGTGGGGCGAGGCGCCGATGAACCTGGTTTTCGAGGGCGGACCGGGCTCAGTCGAGCAGATGACCTCCTCGACCGAACGCGGCATCCTCGTGACACGCCTCTGGTACATCCGCGAAGTGGATCCCTACGAGAAAATCCTTACGGGGATGACCCGCGACGGCACTTTTCTGGTCGAGGGCGGCCGGGTGGTCGCCGGCATCCGAAACTTGCGCTTCAATCAGAGCATTCTCGAGATGTTATCGAGCGTGGAGATGCTTGGACCTGCGGTGCGCGCGACGGGCGAAGAGTCGTTTGAGATGGTTGTGCCGGCAATGAAGGTGCGCGATTTTCACTTCACCGAGGTGACCAAGTTCTAGAGATTAGAGGTCGGACATAAATCGGTAATTCGTTGCTCTGGCTCCGAAGTTTTCGCTTCCCATCTCCGGTCTCTAACATCTAATCTCTAAACATGGAACGCCGCAGGTTCATTTCCATCGCTGGCGGGGTCGGCGTGGGCGTACTACTGCCTTACGCCTTCTATCGCTACCTGATGGCCGGCTCCGAGGCGGGGAATGTCGGCGTCAAGGCTTACCTGAAGGAAGGTCCGCAGGCCGCCCTGCACGCCATCACCCCGGCCGGTGACCTCTACGTGATGTCCTCACACGGCGATCCGTCGGTGGACGTGAGCCGGTGGTCGCTCGGGATTGACGGGCTGGTGGAGAATCCGCTGCGCTTCACCTACGACGAGTTGCGCAGGCTGCCGCGGTATGAGACCCACCTGACGCTCGAGTGCATCTCCAATCCCATCGGCGGGCGCTATATCGGCAACGCCCAGTGGGCTGGCACCCTGCTGCGGCCGGTGCTCGAACGCGGACGGCCCAAAGCCAATGCCGTTTACGCCATACTCTACGCGGCCGAGGGATACACCACCGGCCATCCGGTGGATCGCATCTTGCGCCCCGATAATTTTCTCGCTTATGAGATGAATGGCGAGCCGTTGACTCGCCCGCACGGATTCCCCCTGCGCATCTTTTTCCCCGGCAAGTACGGCATGAAGATGCCGAAGTGGCTTACGCGCATTGAATTTGTGGACCGGGATTACCTTGGCTACTGGGAAAGGCAGGGGTGGTCGAACACCGCCGACCGCCAGCTTCGCGCCGTCGTGGACGACCCGGGCGACGCGGCGCACATCTCCGGCGGCACCTTTGTCATCAGCGGTTATGCCGTGGCGGACGCTTCGGGCGTCTCACGGGTTGAGATCTCGACCGACAATGGCCGCACTTGGCAGGAGGCGTCCATTTTCAGCAATCCTCTCCCGTCCCAGGTATGGGCATTCTGGAAGCATCTCTGGGTGGACCCGCCGAAAGGGAAGCACACGCTTCAGGTTCGCGCCACCGACGGCGCAGGCCGCCCGCAATCCGCCGCACGCTCGGGTGAGTGGCCCGCCGGCGCCACCGGCTACCACACCCTTACCGTCGAAGTCTCCTAGCGCCTTCGGAGGGCCGCTCTCGCCTAGCCAGCGGCGCGAGTGCCAGTATGAAATGGGAGATGGCAAGGCCTAGCCAGGGCCACGGCTGGCCACATAGCTCCAGGAAAATTGCCTGAGTAGTTGGGATGGCACTAACGCGTCGTAAATTCCATGCTGGCGATGGCTCGGGAGATCACGTTTTCTTGGATCTGGATCAGGTCCGATTCCGCGTAGGTGGTCCCGAGGATTGTAAAGACATCGTTTCCGCGCGCCAGCGACACGACCGTGCCTGACCAGTCGTGGCCGTCCACCATGCCGCGGTAGCGGCGCTCAAGCGCGGGCAGCCCGGCGACGCGGCTGGTCTGCTCGGAAAGCCGTCGGTAGTTCTGGTAGATTTCGCGCAGTTGCCGGTCGGTGGAAGCCGCCTGCGCGGCCAGCGAGCCTCGGAGCGGCTCGCGGCCGACCACCAGCAGCGTGGTCTCATCGCCCGTGCCCATGGCCACGATGGCCGTGGGCAGTGTCTTCTGCGCGCCTTCGATGACGTGCCATCCCGGCGGCTTGAACATGCGGAAGCCGTAGGTGTGGTTGATGTAGAGGTTTCCTTGCACCTCTTCGCGGACCGACGGGGGCGCGGGTGCCGCCGCCGCAGCGGTGGCCAAAACGGCTGGCGCCGAGGGTCGAATTGTCGGCGGCGTTGCTGCTGCGGCGGCGGAGGTTCTCTTCTTAAGAACAGCGGCGCGCGCCGAAGTCTCCGGGGGTTGCTTCTTCGGGGCGGGCGCCACAGCCGGCGGTGGAACCGCGCTGGCCGGAATCACCGCAGCGCCCTGCGGCTCCTGCGGCGCAGGCTTCCTGCTTGGCTCGCTCGATTCCTTTTTCGGCTCGGGCTTGGGTTCCGACGGGATGATCGCCGTGATCTTGTCCTTGCGCACCAGCGCGAAGCCATAGCTGGTCTGCACCTTGAACGAGTTGTCCTCGAAACCGACGATGGTGCCGATGATTTTCGTGCCGTCTTTTAGCCGGATTTCGTCGGCAAGGGCTGGCGCCGCGATCCACAGAGCCGCCAGCGCGCAGATCGTTCGGCGCTTCATGGATTCGAGTATGGCAAATGCGCCGCCTGCGCCGCAAGCTTAGCCCGCCGGTGGTGTCCGAGTGGCTAACTCGGCCAGCAGCTTCTCGATGCGCGCCACCAGGCGCTCGAGTTCGTCGAGCGCCGCGAGCAGTTTCCTCCGAGCGGCTTCCGGCAGGCGCGCTTGCGCTTGGCGCAGCGCCAGCGCGCGCGCCATCAGTCGCAGTTGCTTGCGATGCCGCGGGTTGAGCCGCGCCCACAGGCGGCGACGGGAAGTCTCGGGGCTCGCTGCGTCACGGCCGAGCCACTGTTCGCCCGAGGCCACCGGCCGGCCGCTGACCGGCTCGAGCGCTTCTTCACCCGTCTTCTTCGTCGAAATCACGTCTGGCGCCTCATCCCTGCACGGCTTCCATCTTTTCGCAGTTGATCTGGCCGCCCTGCTCCACCCGTCCGGTGACGCGCAGCAGGCGCGTCTCAAACACCAGACCGCCGTAGCGCTCGTAGGCCTCGGGGAACAGCACGGCCTCGTAGAGGCCGCGCTGGTCTTCCAACGTCACAAACATCATGTTGCGGTAGTCCTTCGTGCCCACGTGGCGGTAGGTCACCAGCCATCCCAGCAGCGTCATCCTGCGGCCGCGGTGCGCGTTGAGCGCGTCGCTCCAGGCCTCGCCGTGGCGCGTTACCCGGTCGAGCGGGTGGCCGCTCACGCATACTTCCAGGATCTCCTGCTCATACGCCAGGCGCTGCGCGCGGGTGTAGTCGGCCGCCGGCGTCGCCGGCGCCTCCTGTGGCGCTGGCGGCAGCGCTTCCGGGAAAAGCATCTCCGCATGCGCTGCGGGCGTCGGCGGGCGGCACGCGCGCATCAGGTTGAGCCGCCAGAGCAATGCCGGGCGTGCTGTTTTCTCCTCTCCCACTTCGTCGAAGGCGCCGCACTTGATGAGCGCTTCGATTTCGTTGCGTTCCACCGGGACGCGGGCAAGGAAATCTTCGAGCGAGTGGTAGAGGCCGCTCGCGATGAACCCGCCGTGGCGGGCGGCGACGATGTTCTGGATCGTTTCCAGGCGCAGCCCCTTCACCTGCATCAACCCGATGCGGATGGCCTGGGAGTGCGGCGGCCCTGGGGCGAGCCCGCCGCGGCGGGCAAATCCATTGCCGCCGCTTTCCGCGCGCGTCTCGGTCGTGTACTCCAGGCGCGAATGGTTCACCGAGGGCAGGCGCACCTCGATGCCCCAGCGCTTGGCCTCTTCGACGTAAGCGGAGACGTGGTAGAAGCCCGCGCCCGAGCTGCACATCGCGGCGAGGAACTCGGCCGGGTAGTGCGCCTTCAGGTAGGCGATGCGGTAGGAGAGATCGGCGTAGGTGATCGCGTGCGCCTTGCAGAAACCGAACCCGGCGAACTTTTCGACCATCTGCCAGGTCTGCTCGCGTTGCGTTCCTTCCAGGCCCATCCGCTCCGCTGCTTTCAGGAATTTTGCCCGCAGGCGCTCGCGTTCGCGCTGGTCGGCGAACTTGGCCGTGGTGCGGCGCACCAGATCGGCCTCGGCGAGCGACATCCGGCCGACCGCCTGCGCGATCTGCATCACCTGCTCCTGATAGACGCATACGCCCAGGCTCTCGCCGAGAATGGCTTCGAGGCATGGATGCGCGTAGCGCACCGGCTCCTGCTTGCGCAGCCGCTTCAGAAATGTTTCCTTCGCGCCGTATTCGGACGCTCCCGGCCGGATCAGCGCCAGCGCCAGGCAGATGTCTGCTAACGTCCGCGCCTCGAGCGTGCGCAGCAGCCCGCGCATCCCCGGCGATTCGATCTGGAAAATGCCCATCGTGCGGCCCCGCGCAATCATTTCGCAGGTTGCGGGGTCGCCCTCGGGGATGGCATCGAAGTCCACGCGTCTGCCCGGCGTTGCGCTTGTAGGGGCGCGGGCCCGGAGCTGCGGAGTCGCGCCCTCTGGGGAAAGGCTGCGCTCGATATTTTCCAGCGCCAGCGACATCGTGGTCAGGCCGCGCTGGCCGAGCAGGTCCATCTTGATCAGCCCCAGCGCTTCGATGGCGTTCATGTCGTACTGCGTGACGACAATGCCCTTGGTGGCCACTTCGAGCGGCACCCGCTGCGTGAGCGGCTGCGCCGCAATCACCGTGCCGCACGGGTGGATGCCCAAATGGCGCGGGAAATCGTCCAGGCGCAGCGCCACCTCGAGGATCGTCTTCCACGGCTCTTCCCCGGCGGGCAGCGAGCGGCATTCGGGCAGCGTGCGGATGGCTTCGAGGATCTCGCGCACCGGACGATGCGGCAGGCGGCGCGTGAAGTGGTTCACCTCGCCCGGCGAAAGGCCGAAGACCTTGGCCACCTCGCGTACCGCCAGGCGAGCGTGCATGGTGACGAAGCTTGCAATCATCGCTACGCGGGGGGATACATCCCCCCCGCGCTCCCCGGAAGCTTCCGCAGCCGCCCCCTGCCGGGTATTCCAGCGTTTGTACACGTAGTCGAGCAGCTCGTCGCGCCGCGCTCCGCAGATGTCCAAGTCAATGTCGGGACAATCGCCGCGCTGCTCGTTCAGAAAACGTTCGAAGTAAAGTTCCCAGCGCAGCGGGCAGACGCGCGAGATGCCCAGGCAATAGGCGACCATCGAGCTTGCCGCCGAGCCCCGCGCCACCGCCGGAATCCCGCGCCGCCGCGCCTCCTCCACGATGTCCCAGACGAGCAGGAAGTACGGCGCCAGATTCAGCTTGTGGATCACTTCGAGCTCGTGGGTGAGCCGCGCCAGCACCTCCGGTCGCAGCGGCCGATAGCGTTGCCGGGCGCCTTCGAAGCATAGCTTCCACAGGTAGGAAAACGGCGTCTCGCCCTCGGGGACCGGGAACTCGGGAAAAATCAGTTTGCCGAGTTCGAGTTCGAGCTGGCACCGCTCGGCGATCTCCAGCGTTGCGGCGAGCGCTTCGGGGTGGTCGGGAAACGCCCGGCGCATCTCGCCGGCGGATTTGAACCAGGCCTCGGCGCTGGCGATCTCCGGCGGCGCTACCTTGGTCAGCAGCGAGCCTGTACGGATGGCGTTGAGCACGCGGTGGTGCAGGTGCTCCTCGGGCCGGATGAAGTGGACGTTGTTCGTGGCCACCAGCTCCACGCCCAGCTCGCGGCCCAACCGTTCGATGTCGCGCAGTGCCCGGCCATCGCCGGCGGAGAAGTGCTGCACCTCGAGATAGAGCGCCTCGCCGAAAATGTCCTTGAGCTGCGCAGCCGGCAGAGACTTGGCAGAGCCTTCTGTCGTCCTGACCCCGCCGCTTGCAGTGAGTCCGCCGTGGCGGAGCGAACCGCGGCGGGCGAAGGGTCTCTCCTGAGCGCTCTGGCTCGCCGTGTGCCGGGAGGTGCCGCCCGGGGCGTACAACGCAATCAGCCCTTCGCGGTGCGCGTTCAGTGCTTTGAGTGAAACGCGCTGGTCTTTGAGCTGCCGCTCGGTCACCAACCGGCACAGGTTGCTGTAGCCGGAGTGGTCGGCCGCGAGCAGCACGATGGTTGTGCATGGCTCTGCCGTTCCTTTTTCCTTGTCATCCCGAGCGGAACGAGGGATCTCTCTGCCTGCGACATCCAGCGTCACGCCGACAAGGGGCTTCACGCCCGCCTCGCGCGCCGCGAGATAGAACGGCACGGCGGCGTAGAGGCCGTTCGCGTCGGTCAGCGCCACCGCCGGCATCTTTTGCTCGGCGGCCGCAGTCGCGAGCTCCGCGGGCGACGGCACCGCCCGCAGGAACGAATAGTGGCTGTGGCAGTGGAGGTGGACGAACATGTAAAGCCAAAAGTCGAAAGTCGTGCCGCCGCCTGTTTGGGTAGGGAACGGGAAGAGGTGAAACGCTCGCCGTTAGCGCCGGCGCTTGCCCTGGGCCTGCCGTAGTCCGGTTTGCGGTCCCGGCTGGCCGGGACCACCGGACTCCAGAGACCGGAGCGGGCCCCTATCAATAGCTCACCGCGAGAGGCAGGGCGTGGAGAGCACCAGGCCGGTGGGCTTGGTGGCGTAGTGCTCACGCAACTGCAGGCCTTTGCCGTAGAACACCGCGTTCCAGCCAAAGCGACCGCGCACCGCGTCCACGCCGCGGTTCAAGTACCAGCGGCGGTTGACGCGGATATCAAACAGCTCGTTCTGCCGCCGTTCGGGTTCGAGGTTGGTGACGCTCACCCCCACAAAGCGCAGCGCCACGCGCCGGGGGAACAGCGCGCGAAACAGTTCCAGCGCCGCTGCGAGCAGCGCCTTTTCGTCGTTGGTGGGCGGAGCGAGCGACGCCGAGCGATGCACCGAGTAAAAATCGGTGTAGCGCAGGCGCAGGGCGACGCTGCGCGCCTGGCGGCCGGCGGCGCGCAGGGTGCTGCCGATGCGCTCGGCGAGGTATTCGATCAGGCCGGCGAGGAATTCCAGGTCAATGGTGCCGCCCTCGATGGTGGTTTCCCGCGCAATGGACTTGGGTTCGGGCGGAGCCGCGACGGCGCGCGGGTCGCGGCCGCGAGCGCGCTCCCAGAGTTGCTTGCCGACGGCCTCGCCGAACGCGGCCTCGAGCGCCGGAAGCGGCACTTGGCGCAACTGCCCGATGGTCTCGATGCCGCGCTCGGCGAGCGTGGCCGCGTGCGCGTGCCCGATGCCGTGGAGCTTGCTGACCTCGAGCGGCGCAAGGAATGCTTCTTCGTCGCCCGGCGGAACGATGCGGAAGCCGCGGGGACGGTCCAGCCGCGAGGCCACTGAGGCCACCAGCTTCGATGTCGCTGCGCCCACCGAGACGCTCAGGCCGGTGGCGGTGAAAATGCGCTGCTGCACCCGCCGCAGCGTCCCGGCGAAGTCCGGATAGAGCCGGTCGGTGCCGGTGAAGTCGAGGTAGAAGTCGTCGAGCGCGGCGGCCTCGACGGCGGGCGTGAAGGTTTCCAGTATCCGCCCGACGCGGCTGGCGTAGTCGGCGTAGTGCTCGTACTGCCCGGGAACGACCATGGCCCCGGGACACAGCCGGCGCGCCTCGCGGAAGCTCATCGCTGTGCGCACCCCGCGCGCCTTGGCCTCGTAGCTGGCCGAGGCCACCACGCCGCGCCCCACCAGCACCGGCTTGCCGCGCAGGCGCGGGTCGAGCACCTGCTCGACCGAAGCGAAAAAGGCATCCACGTCAACGTGCACGATCTTGGGCGTGCGGTCAGCCATGCGGCAGACCCCTCGGGGCGGGGAAGCGGGAGCGGCAGAGGCGCGGGGCGGGCGAAGGGCGACCCGGGAGAGTCACACGGACAATGGGGTCGGCCCTTCGCCCGCCTTCCCGTTTCCTCTACCGGGGAGGAGTGTAGGCGAATAAAAAGCGAAAGTCAAGGCCTTTTTGGCGGGTGCTCGTCGAGCTTCGGCTAACTCGGGCGGCCCGCCTGCGCCCGGCGTGCCGCGAGCGTACGCGCCGGCGGAATAATGCCGGCAGGTTTCTTGGGTGCCGTCGCGGGCTTCTGCGTAAACTGCGCCGCCTCGGTGGAACCTTCGAGCGCCGTGGTGGAGGATTTTCCGCCGGCGATGGTCTGCGCCACTTCGTCGAAATAGCCCGTGCCGACAAACTTCTGATGGGTGATGGCGCGGTAGCCGGCCTCTTCGCCCGCCTGGAATTCCCGCTGCTGCAGGCGCGAGTAGGCAGTCATGCCGCTCGCGCGGTATTCGCGGGCAAGCTGGAAGATGCTCAGGTTCAGGGAGTGAAAGCCGGCCAGGGTGACGAACTGGAATTTATAGCCCATCGCGCCGAGTTCCTTTTGGAAATTGGCGATGGCGGCGTCGTCCAGTTTCTTCTTCCAGTTGAACGACGGCGAGCAATTATAAGCCAGCATCTTGCCCGGGAATTTTGCGTGCACCGCCTCGGCGAACCGGCGCGCCTCCGCCAGGTCCGGTGAGGAGGTCTCGCACCAGAGCATGTCGGCGTAGGGCGCGTAGGCCAGCGCGCGCGCCACTGCGGCTTCGGGCCCGCCGCGATACTGGAAGAATCCTTCCGCGCTGCGCTCGCCGGAGATGAACTCGCGGTCCCGCGGGTCGGCGTCGCTCAGCAACAGTCGGGCGCTGTCCGCGTCGGTGCGGGCGATGATCAGCGTGGGCACGCCCATCATGTCGGCCGCCAAGCGCGCCGCCACCAGCTTTTCGATGAATTCCCGCGTCGGAACCACCACCTTGCCGCCCAGGTGTCCGCACTTCTTGGCCGAAGAGAGCTGGTCCTCGAAGTGCACGGCGGCGGCGCCGGCCTCGATCATCGCCTTCATCAATTCGAAGGCGTTGAGCGACCCGCCGAAGCCTGCCTCCGCGTCGGCCACAATCGGCGCAAACCAGTAGGTGCCGCTCTGGCCTTCGGCGCAATCGATCTGGTCGGCGCGTTGCAGGGCCTTGTTAATCCGCCGCACCAGCGCCGGCGCACTGTCCGCCGGATAGAGGCTCTGGTCGGGATAGGTCTCACCGGCCGTGTTGGCGTCGGCGGCGACCTGCCAGCCGCTAGCGTAAATGGCCTTCAGCCCGGCATGGACCATCTCCACGGCTTGGTTGCCGGTGACGGCGCCCAGGGCGGCGACAAATGGCTCAGTCTGGAGCAGGTTCCATAGGCGCTCGGCGCCCATCCGCGCCAGCGTGTACTCGATCTGCACGCTGCCTCGCAGGCGCAGGACGTCCTCCTGCGCGTACGGGCGCGAGATGCCTTTCCAGCGGGGATTTGAGCCCCACCCATTCCGGCTTCTTGAGCCATTCCCGTGGGTCGCCATGGCTGCCTCCTTCTTCAATCCTTGGGCAAGTGCGCGCGATCCCGCGCCGCTTCAGCGGAGAAGGGCAGGGCAATTTGGCTACCAGACCGGCCGGTTCCCCAAACCCTCTCTCCACTGCAAATCAACCACTTACAAGGTTCCTCCACCCTTGGCTGTGTCCACCGAGCGGGCCTGTCCTGGGATCGGTGGACATTTTTTGCACAGGGCGGGAGAAACATTCCCGCTTTGGTTCAGCTTGTTCAATATATTGAACAGGCGTTCAGCTTCACTCTAGCCGCGGGCCCTTCGCCGTACAAGGCCGTGTTCAAAATCTTGAACAAATATTCTATACTTTGATCAGGCCGCGGACCCCGGGCGAACGGGTGCCCGCCGCAAAGATCGCGGCCGGGGAGGATGCCATGCCCACTGCTGCGGAGAGCCCTTCGACCGCTGTGGAGCGCGCCCTCGCCATCCTGGAGGCCACCGCGCAGCGCTCGGGCGGCCTGACCAACTCCGAGATCAGCCGCCGCCTGGGGATGCCCAAGAGCTCGGCGAGCTACATTCTGCGCACGCTTGAGCGCCGCGGCTACCTGCGCCGCGATTCGGAAAGCGGCAAATACCGTCTGGGGTTGAAAATTCTCAGCTTGGGCCGCGACGTCCTTGCCGGGCTGGACATCGGCGATGTGGCCTTGCCGCTGCTGCGTTCCTTGGTGGAACGCACGCAGTTGACTGTGCACCTGGCCATCCTCGACCACGGTGAGGCGGTGTACATCGAGAAGGTGGACGCACCGGGCTTCATCAAGATGGATACCTGGGTGGGCCGGCGGATGTGCGTGCACTCCACCAGCGTGGGCAAGGCGCTGGCGGCGCATCTATCCAAGGCGGAAGTCGAGGCCATTGTGCGCGAGCACGGCTTTCGGAAGCGCACGCCCAGGACCATCACCACGCTGCACCGGTTTCTCGCCGAGCTCGAGAGGGTGCGCGCGCAGGGCTACGCCGTGGACGACGAGGAAAACAGCCTGGGAGCGCGCTGTCTAGCCGCTCCCGTGTTCGACATGCTGGGAAGGGCAGAGGCGGCCGTGGGCCTGAGCGGCACCACCGGCCAGATCGACGATGCGACCATGCCCAAGCTAGTCGAACAGGTGAAAGAAACGGCGCGCAAGATCACCCGGCAGCTTGCCCGCCCGACCTCCGCAGGCTCGCTCTGAGCGGTACCGTCGCCGTGCGGTTGCTTGTCCTCCACGCGGGGCAGTGTCGCTGCGAAGCCTACCTGCCGCCCCCGGCTAGATGCGGAATAGACACTGCGCGGAATCCCCTGCAAAGCCGGGCGCGCCAATTCTGCTACGATTATTTTTCCCGTGCAAAACATGCGGGACCCCTTCCGGATGCCCTCGGGGGACGAGGAGAACGCACGTGTGGGTTGTAGCGCATCGCGGCGCGTCCGGCCATGCACCGGAGAACACGCTGGCGGCATTTCGGCGGGCCGTTGAGCTGGGCGCGAAGTTCATCGAGACCGACCTGCAGCTCTCGCGTGACTCCCGCTTTGTGGCCATCCACGATGACACGCTCGACCGCACCACCAACGGCCGCGGCCCGGTGCACGCGCTGACGCTGGCCGAGCTGCGCGAGCTCGACGCCGGCTCGTGGTTCGACCCCCGATTCGCCGGCGAGCGCATCCCCACGCTCGAGGAGATCCTGCGCTTTGCGCGGGAGACCGATATCGTTTTCTACCTGGAGATCAAGCCCGGCGGCGCCTGGGGACTCGAACACGCGCTGGTGGGCGCGCTACGCGACGCGCAGGAGGCGGCGCGCGCCGTTGTGCTGTCGTTCGAGACCGCCATGCTCGCGGCGGTGCGACGCCTGGAGCCGACGCTGATGACGGGTTATCTGTTCAGCAGCTCGCCGGGCGATGCGGTGGATAGTGCCGTCCGCGTGGGGGCGCGGCAACTCGCGCCGCGCGGCGACCTGGTGAATCCTGAGCTGGTGGCGGAGGCGCGTCGCGTGGACTTACAGGTGGTTACCTGGACGATCAACGAGCCGGCGCACATGCGGGCGCTTGCCGCCGCCGGTGTGGACGGCATCATGACGGACTACCCGGATCGCCTGGTCTCCGTCCTCGAAGGAAAATCATCTTAGTGCAAGCGTCCTGCCGGCTACGCGCCACCCAATTGCCGGTAGAGGCCAGCGAGCTGCGCGACGCTCAATTGCTCGGCGCGAGCTCCCGCTGGCAGGCCCGCGGCGCGCAAGGCCGCTTCGGCGCGCTCCCTGCCGAGCAATGGGCGGAGGTTGTTGAGCAGTGTCTTGCGCTTCTGCCCGAAACACGCCTTCACAAATTCGAGGAACTTCGCTTCTTGCGCGACGCCCAGGCTGGCTCGCGCTCCCGGCAAGCGCATGCTCACCAGCGCCGAGGTCACCTTCGGCGGGGGCCGAAAGGCGCCGCGCGGAATGCGCAGGACAATTTCCGGCCGTGAGTAGAACTGTGCAAGCACCGAGAGGTAGCCGTATTGCCGCCGGCCCGGGGCCGCCGCAAGCCGCGCCGCCACTTCGAGTTGGACGACCACGTGGATCGAATCGATCCTGCCGGCTTGCTCGAAAAGGCGGTGCAGGATGGGCGAGGTGATGTAATAGGGCAGGTTGCCGTAAACCTTCAGCCGGTTGTCGCCGGCGATTTCCGCAAAATCGAGTTTGAGCACGTCTCCGGCGACCACTTCCACATTGGGGCATTGCTGGACGAGACTGCGAAGGCGCTCGAGGAGACGCAGGTCGAGCTCTGCGGCGATGACGCGGGCTCCGCTGCGCGCCAACTGCGCCGTCATCTCGCCGTGGCCGGCGCCGATTTCGAGCCAGACGTCGCCCGCCGCGGCGTGCAGGGTGTCCGCGATGCGGGCGCGCCATCCAGCGTCGGTCAGAAAGTGTTGTCCCAAGCGTCGGGGCGGCACGGCGGGGCCCAGTGTAGCAACACTCCGGCCAAGTCGCTCGAATTTGGGGCACCAACAGCATCGTCCGCAGTCCCGTTAAACTTTGAACGAGGGCTTTTCTTCTCAACTTTTCAAGTTTGGGCCTCCCTTCGCTCGTAATGTTCACGAATTTTGCGCGCCAAGCGGCCTTGACGAACCTTGGGGCTTTCAGTACCGTGGGACGTTTGCTTGAGGACGGATGAGAATTCTATTCGTTGCTTCGGAAGGGCTTCCGTTTTCGAAGACGGGCGGCTTGGCCGATGTGGTGGAGGGCTTGCCGAAGGCGCTCGTGGCCCTGGGCCACGAAGTCGGCGTGGTCTTGCCGCGCTACCGCGGCACCAAAACTTCCACGGTGATCCTGCCCAGCCTGACCATCCCCATGGGCGACCAGTTGCGGTTCCCCGCGGTGGCCGACGGCACGGTCGTCGCGGGGGTGCGCTACTACTTTGTGGACGACCCCGAGTATTTCGACCGCGAACAGCTCTACTCGACGCAGGGCAAGGATTACCCCGACAACGCCGAACGCTTCGCCGAGTTCAGCCGGGCCGCCATCGAGATTGCCAAGCACGTCTGGCCGCCGGATGTGATCCATTGCCACGACTGGCAAGCGGCGCTGGTGCCCTTGTTGCTGCGCAGACTGTATGCCGCCGATCCGCTGGTGCGCGACCTCCCCGTCGTCTTCACCATCCACAACCTGGGCTACCACGGCCCGTTCCCGCGGGAGATTCTCGCGCGGCTCGGGCTGCCGGAAAGCCTCTTCCACATGAACGCACTGGAGTTCTACGGCAAGGTAAATTTTCTGAAGGCAGGGCTGGTTTTTGCGGACTACCTGACCACCGTCAGCCGCAAATATGCGCAGGAGATCCAAACGCCCGAATACGGCCACGGCCTCGACGGCGTGATCCGCAGGCGCGCCGACCGTTTGCAGGGCATCTTGAACGGCGTGGACTACTCGGCGTGGAGTCCGGAGCAGGATAAGCTGATCGCGGCGCAGTATTCGGCGAAGGACCTCTCCGGCAAGCGCGTCTGCAAGAAGGACCTGCTCGCGCAGTTCCAGCTCCCGGCGAAGAGTCTGACGCGGCCGGTGATCGGAATCGTTTCGCGCTTCGCCGACCAGAAGGGATTCGATCTGATCGCCCAGGTGGCCGAGGAGCTGCTGGCGCAAGACTTGGCCATCGTGGCCCTTGGCACGGGCGAGCCGAAACACGAACAGTTTTTCCGCGAGCTGGCCTCGCGGTTTTCCGATAAGGTAGGGGTGAAGGTCGCCTACGACAACCCGCTGGCGCACAAAATCGAGGCCGGTGCGGACATGTTCCTGATGCCGTCGCGCTACGAGCCCTGCGGGCTGAACCAGATTTACAGCCTGCGCTACGGCACCGTCCCGGTGGTGCGCGCCACCGGCGGGCTCGACGATACCATCGAACCCTTCGGCGCGAAGTCCGGCCGCGGCACGGGCTTCAAGTTCGAGCCCTACGAGGGCCGCGCGCTGCTCGGCTGCATCCGCCAGGCGCTGGCCGTTTATAAGGACGAGAAGGCCTGGCGTACGCTCCAGGCCAACGGCATGGCCAAAGATTTTTCCTGGAAAGTTTCCGCCGGGGAGTATGCCCGGCTCTACGAAGCGGCGCGGAAGAGTCGCATCCCGCGCGCCGCTGGCTCATCTAATTGATCTCGGGCCGAGAGGCGTTCTGTAGTACCCTCCGGCCGGCAAAGGAAAGGAACTTATGGCGGATCAGATTTCCAGTGTGCGCGATAACGACTTCCAAGCGGAGGTGATCGACGCCAGCAAGAACCAGCCGGTGTTGGTGGACTTCTGGGCCGAATGGTGCCGGCCGTGCCACATGCTGGCCCCGACGGTCGCCGAAATCGCTCAGGACTACTCCGGCAAGCTGAAGGTCGTCAAGCTCAACGTGGATGAGAACATCAACACCCCGGGCCGCTACAACATACGCGGCATCCCCACGCTGCTCATCTTCAAGGGCGGCCAGGTAGCCCACCAGATCGTCGGCGCCGTCCCCAAGGAACAGATCACCAAAGCCCTCGAGCGGCACCTGTCCTAGTCCGCGGCGGCGGGCGCCCCTGCCAGTGCCGAGGGACAGATGTGGCGCCGCGCTTCTGCGCGGCATCTGCGGCTTGCCTTCTTTCCAAGCGGCGGGTAGGATAGCTCTTCCGCGAGTTCTGCAAATCCCTCCCTGTGATTCCTCGGACGTGGAGTGGCAGGGAAGCGTGCGGTCAAGCGCCGGAGCGTGTGCGGGCCGATGAAGGCGATCGTCGTGGTGGGCGCCCAATGGGGCGACGAAGGCAAGGGCAAGGTCGTGGACTATCTGGCAGGCTCTTTCGACTATATCGCCCGCTGTGCCGGTGGGCACAATGCCGGCCACACCGTCATCTTCGACGGCCACCGCTTCATCCTTCAGCTCATCCCCTGCGGCGCGCTGCGCCCCGGTAAGCAGGCGGTGATTGGCTCGGGCCTGGTGGTGGACCCCGCGGCGCTCGTCGCGGAACTCGACACTCTGGCCAGGGCGGGCATCGCGGTCACCGGCCGGCTGCACCTGAGCAATCGCGCGCACCTGATCTTCCCGTATCATCGCCAAATGGAAAAAGCCGCCGAAGCGGCCCGCGGAGCTGACAAAATTGGCACCACCTCGCGGGGCATCGGCCCGGCTTACGAAGACAAGATGGCGCGGCAAGGGCTGCGCGTCTGCGACCTGATGGATCCGGAGGTCTTCCGCGGGAAGCTCGCGCGGGTGCTGCGCGAGAAAAGCGCCATTTGCCAGGCGGCCTATGGCGTGCCGCTCGATGTCGCCGGGATGCTCGAGGAATACCTCGCGCTCGGCGAACGCATTCGCGACTTCGTGGCCGACACGTCGGCGCTGCTCAACGCCGCACTCGACGCGGGGAAGTCGGTGCTGTTCGAAGGGGCGCAGGGGACCATGCTTGACATTGACCACGGCACCTATCCCTACGTCACGTCGTCGAACGCGACCGCCGGCGGCGCCTGCACCGGCCTGGGCGTCTCCCCCACGCGCATCCGCGGAGTCGTCGGTGTCACCAAGGCCTACACCACGCGCGTCGGCAGCGGGCCGTTTCCCACCGAGATGCCTGACCTCGAAGCCAGCGAAGTGCGCGACCGTGGGAGAGAGTACGGTGCCGTGACCGGCCGGCCGCGGCGTTGCGGCTGGCTCGATCTAGCCATCCTTCGCTATGCGGTGATGCTCAACGGAATCGACTCGTTGGTGGTGACCAAGCTTGACGTCTTCGATACACAGCGTGAAATCCAGGTTTGCACGGGCTACCGCTACAGGGGCGCGCCCATCAGGGAAATGCCCGCGGCCGCCGAGCAGCTCGCCCAGGTGACGCCGGTTTACCGCGCCCTGCCCGGCTGGTGCAGCTCCACCTACGGCATCCGCGACGCCACGGCGCTGCCCCAGGCGGCGCGAGATTATCTGCAGTTCATCTCCGACGAGCTCGGCGTCGAAATCGGCATGATCTCCACCGGCCCGGAGCGCGCGGCCACCATCGTTTCCCCCGGCACACGACTTGCGGCGTGGCTCTGACCAGCCATGAAAATGGAACAAGGAAAATAGAGAACGGAAAATAGGGGACAGTGAGGGGACGGACGCCGTTGGGAACCTCTCCTGCTCCATTTTTCTATTTATAGTTTTCTGACCTCCATGCTCTCCTACGAGCAAGCCCGGCAGAAAGTCATCGAAGTTGTGGCGGCGCGACGCCGTCCGCCGGCCCGCCAGGTGGTGGAGATTAGCCACGCATTGGGGCGCGTCTTGGCCGGCGCGGTGCTCGCCGACCGCGACTATCCTCCCTTCGACCGCGCGACCCGCGACGGCTTCGCCGTGCGCGCCGGAGACGTTTCGACGCCCGGCCGCACGCTCGAGATCATCGCCGAAATCAAAGCGGGCGATGCCTTCCCCGGCTCGATTGGCCCAGACCAGTGCGCGCAAATTATGACTGGAGCGGGAGTCCCGCGTGGCGCCGACGCGGTGGTGATGGTCGAGCACACCCGGCCGTCCAAAAGCCGCGTCACGATTGAGCGCAGCGTCGAGCCCGGGCAAAACATCGTCCGCCGCGGCAGCGAAGCGAAGGCCGGACAGGCCCTGCTCGCGCCGGGCACGCGCCTGGGCTATGCCGAACTGGCGCTCGCGGCGCAGGTGGGAGAGCACCACCTCAGCGTGTTTCGTCGGCCGCGGGTTGCTATTCTTTCCACGGGCGATGAAGTGGTCGGCGTCGAGGAGACTCCCGGGCCATTTCAGGTCCGCAATAGCAACGGCGTTTCACTCGCCACGCTGGCAGAGCTGGCCGCAGCCGAGCCGGTGCAGTTGGGTAACGCGCCCGACCGGCATGACGCCTTGCGGTCGGCGATTGAGCGCGGCCTCGAGGCCGACGTCCTCGTGCTTTCGGGCGGTGTATCGATGGGGAAGTACGACCTGGTGGACGTCGTGCTGCGGGAATTGGGCGCCGAGGTTTTCTTCCAGGGGGTGGCCATTCGCCCGGGCCGACCCGCGGTGTTCGCCGCGTGCCACGGCAAATTCGTCTTCGGCCTGCCCGGCAATCCCGTTTCCACGATGGTGACGTTTGAGCTGTTTGTGTTGCCCGCGCTCGATAGCCTCAGCTACGCCGCGCCGCGTCCCTTGCCGTTGTTTCGTGCGAAACTTGCCGCGGCGGTGCGCCAGACCGCCACGCTCACCCATTTTCTCCCCGCGAAGCTCGACTGGTGCGACGGCGAGCCCTGTGCGCGCGAGTTGCCTTGGCAGGGTTCCGGCGATATTGTGGCCTTGGCGCAGGCGAACTGCTTTCTGGTTGTGCCCCAGGTGAAGCTTGAGCTCGCCGCGGGCGAATGGGTGGACGTGCTTCCACGCCGCGGGATGTTTTGAATCGGCGACGCCGGCTTCGAGCCGGCTCCTGGAGAGAACCGTCAGCGAGACGCTCGCGCTACCCGAGAGATGGCCAGACTCACGCATTACCGGAAGAGCGGCGGAGTGGCGATGGTGGACGTCACCGCGAAGCCGGCGACCTCGCGCACGGCGGTGGCACACGGCTTTGTACGCATGACCCGCGCCGCGCTGGGCAAGGTGCGGCGCCTGGAGACGCCCAAGGGCAATCCGCTGGAGGTGGCGCGCATCGCCGGCATTGCCGCAGCCAAACGCACGGCGGAGTGGATACCTCTTTGTCATCCCCTGCCCCTGACCCACATTGATGTGTCCACCCGGCTATGCCACAATGGCGTGGAGATCACTTCGCGCGTCACGGCCACGGCGCAAACCGGCGTGGAAATGGAAGCGCTGGTGGCGGTCGCGGCCGCGGCGCTCACCGTCTACGACATGTGCAAGGCCCTCGATAAGGGCATGGAACTCACCGAAATTTATCTGCTGGAGAAGCTCGGCGGCAAGAGCGGCCGCTACGCCCGCCCGAAGGCCCGCTGAAACCTGCGATGAGCGCGCCGCTCAAACCCGTCAAGGTGCTGGTGGTGGACGATAATCCGCTGGTGCTCGACCTGGTGGCCAAAGGCATGGCCGCACATTCCGAAGTGAGCACCGCCGCGGACGGCGCGGATGCCTTGCTGAAAGCAGTGGACGACCCGCCCGACCTGATCATCTCCGATTACAAGATGCCCGGCCTGGATGGCCGCCAGCTCTACGAAAAGCTCCGCGGCCGCGAGCAGACTCGCCACATCCTGTTCCTCTTCGTGGCCAGCCGGGCCGACATCGAGGAAAAGCTTCGGCCGCTGGTGGACGGCGTGGAGGACTTCATCTCCAAGCCGTTTTTCCTGAACGATCTCGTGCGCTTGGCCAAGAAAGTCGTGGACCGGCTACACCTGGAGAAGTTGCAGCAGCGCGCCTCGCGCCCGGGAGTGATTCAGGGGCGCCTGGAAGAGATGGGCATCGCCGACTTGATGCAGTCGCTGGAGATGGGCCAGAAGTCCTGCCGGCTGACGTTGAGCCGCGGCAAGGAGCAGTGCGAGCTGTTTTTCGCTGCGGGGCAGTGCAAGCACGCCCGGCTGGGGGCGCTGGAGGGCGATCCCGCCGTCTTTCAAGTAGTGACCTGGGCTGAGGGCGAGTTTGAAATCGATTTCGGGGCCGCGTCCGACCGCACCACCACCACGCGCTCCACCACCGGCCTGTTGCTGGAAGCCGTGCGCCTGCTCGACGAAGCCAGCCGCGACGCGGTGAAGAGCTAGCCTCGAGCGATGCGCGTCGCGCTCGTCACCGTGAGCGACTCGGTCTCGCAAGGCCTTCGCGCCGACCGCTCCGGCGTGGTGCTGCGCGAGCGCTGCCAGCAGCTTGGCTGGCAGGTGAGTTCCGCCGTGGTGGTCCCCGACGAGTCCTTCGTCCTGCAAGCGCGCCTGATCGAGCTCGCCGATGCCGGCCTGGCCGATCTGATTCTCACCACCGGTGGCACCGGCGTCGGTCCTCGGGACACCACCCCCGAAGCCACCGCGGCCGTTTGCGAGAAGCTGATCCCCGGCCTCGGCGAACTCATGCGCGAAAAGGGCCGCCAGGCCACTCCGCGCGCCGCGCTCTCCCGAGCGATTGCCGGCGTGCGCGGGCGCACGGTGATCGTCAATCTGCCGGGCAGCCCGAAAGGAGCGGTGGAATCGCTCGACGCCGTCGCCGCATTGCTGCCCCACGCCGTCGAAGTCCTCCGCGGCGCCCGCCACGACTAACACTTCCGCAGAGAGCGTTCCGAGTGGGCCGGCCAGTTGACGCGCCGCCCATTCCCGGCAACAATTTCAGGCCTTATGACCACCAAAGTCTTGCACCAACGGCTGGCCGTGCTCGGGGCCGGGAAGATCGGCGGGATTCTTCTCCGGGCGTTTCTTGAGCAAGGCTTGATCCCGCCGAGCCATGCGCTCGCCACCGTCCGGCATCCCGACCGGGCGCGCGCGGTCAGCGAGCAGCTCAAGATACCGGTTACGACCGACAACCGCGCCGCAGCTCGAGAAGCGGACATTATTCTGCTGAGCGTCAAGCCGCAGACCGTGGGGGAGGTCCTGGAAGAGATCCGCTCCGAGGTTGGCGAGGATAAGCTGGTGGTTTCGGTCGCCGCGTCGGTCCCCACGCAATACATTGAAAAACATTTGGCCGCGAAAGTCCCCGTGGTGCGGGCGATGCCGAATACGCCCTGCGCCATCGGTTGCGGGATGACGGGCATCTGCAAGGGGGCGTACGCGGGGGCCTCGCACCTGGAGACCGCCCGGACGCTGTTCGAGGCCGTGGGTCGGACTGTCGTCGTGGACGAAAAGCAGATGGATGCCGTCACCGGGCTCTCGGCGAGCGGGCCGGCGTTTGTGTACATCATTCTCGAGTCGCTGGCAGAGGCGGGAGTCAAGGTGGGTCTGCCGCGCGACACCGCCACGCTGCTCGCGGCCCAGACCATGCACGGGGCAGCGCGGGTGGTGCTGGAGCGCGGCCAGCACCCGGCGCTGCTGAAGGATGAAGTCACCACGCCGGCCGGATGCACGATTGACGGTATCCTCGAGCTCGAAGAGGGCAAGCTGCGCGTCACGCTCATCAAGGCTGTGGTGAAGGCCACGCAGCGCGCGGGCGAGCTGCTGTTTGAGAAGTGAAGCGCGGGCTGGAAGGGCCCTTACCCCCGGCGGAGGGCAACGCACGGTGATCGTCAACCTGCGGATCAGTCGGAAGAGGGCGGTCGAATCGCTCGACGCCGGCGCTACGCGCCGCTGGCTCCAGCTTGAGCCCTATGCTAGGATGGCCGGCTGAGATTCGCGATGCCCAGCCAGTACATTCCGGTCTTCATCTTTGCAGTACTGGCCGCCGCTTTCCCGGCGGTCACCCTGATCCTTTTCAAATACATCCGCCCAACTTCGACTGCGGCGGGCGCCAAGCTCAAGCCCTATGAATGCGGTATCCCGCCGGAGAGCGACGCCCGGGGTCGCTATTCGGTGCGCTTCTATATTGTGGCCATCCTCTTTGTGATTTTCGACGTGGAGACGATTTTTCTGTTTCCCTGGGCGGTGCGATTCAGTGCCCTGGGGCTCTACGGCCTGGTGACCATGTTTGTTTTCTTGGGCATTCTTGTGATCGGCTACATCTGGCTGTACAAGAAGGGCGCGCTCGAATGGGTCTAGCCGGGGGAATAGAGGGCTCCCGAGCTCCCGGTTGGCAGCAGGCCAACCGGGGTTTTTTGTGTCGGACAGAGAATGCCGGTCGTGATGCGCCCGTTGACGTTTTTTTCCGGCGTGTGTTAGAAACAAGGGTTCCAATGCGCTCGGCGAGAGCGATCGCGTTCTCTGTGGCTGCGGTGTTCTAGGCAGCCGGATTCACCCAGCGATTCATGGCCAACGACCCCGAGGAAAAGCAGCCGCCTGTTCAGCCCGCGGGAGCAGAGCCTCCCGCACCGGCAACCCCTGAATCTCCTGAACCGCCCGTCCCACCGGACTTGCAATGGCAACTCCGCACCCATCCTGTGGTTGCGCGGAAGCCTGGCCCGCCTCCGCCGCCCCCTCCTCCGAAGAAGGAAGCACCTCCCACCCCTTCTCAGGCTGCCCCAGCGCCGCCGAAGTCGCCCGAGCCTGCCGCGCCTCCCAGGCCCGCGGCAGCCGCGCCTTCGCCGCCTCCCGGGGAAGGGGAAGCCAAGCCCGCCGCTCCGGCTGCCCCGCCAGCGGCACCGCCGAAGCCTGCCGCGCCCGCCGGCTCCGCGCCCCCCCCCCCCGCGCCACCCCCCCCCAACCCCGCCGCGCCCGCCGCCCCTCCGGCGCCCAAGCCTGAGCCGCTCGACAACGAGCTGGTGAAGCGCTTCCGATCGCGCTTTGTCGAGGCCATCCGCGAGGCCTGGACCGATCGCAAACAGGCCATTCTTGTGGTGGACCGGAGTCGCTTGCTGGACATTGCACAGTACGCCCGCGAAGAAGAAAAGTTCGACATGCTGACCGACCTGACTGCGGTGGACTGGCCGAAGCGCGAGCAGCGCTTCGACATCCTCCTGAATCTTTATTCCTTTCCCAAGAACGAGCGGCTGCGGCTAAAGGTCCATGCCCGGGCTGACGAGCCGGTGCCCAGCGTGACCTCGGTGTGGAGCACGGCCAACTGGCTCGAGCGCGAAGCCTACGACATGTTCGGGATCGTTTTCCAAGGCCATCCCGACCTGAGGCGCATCCTGCTGCCCGACGAGTGGCAGGGGCACCCGTTGCGCAAGGACTACGACATCCTCACGCAGGACACCGCCTGGGTGCGCGAAAACCTGGGCATCGAGAGCGGGCAGTAGCCCATGGGCGATACGCGCACAACCGGATTCTCCAACGTCGAGACGACGGTGCTCGGCGCCGACGAAATCATCATCAACATGGGTCCACAACACCCCTCGACCCACGGCGTGCTGCGCGTGAAGCTGCGCCTCGATGGCGAGAAAGTGGTCAGTTCGGAGTGCGTGATCGGCTACCTCCATCGCGGCGTGGAAAAGATTGCCGAGCACCGCAGCTACCAGCAGTTCGCGCCGTACGTGGACCGCATGGACTACGTCGCCGCGGTCTCCAACGGCCTGGGGTACTGCGAGGCGGTGGAAAAGTTGATGGGCGTCGAAGCACCGCTGCGGGCGCGCGTGATCCGCACCATCCTCACCGAGCTCCAGCGGATCGCCAGCCACCTGCTCTGGCTTGGCACGCACGCGCTCGATATCGGCGCGCTTACGCCCATCTTCTACTGCTTCCGCGAGCGGGAAGAGATCCTGAAGATTTTTGAGAAATACTGCGGCGCCCGCCTTACCACCCACGCCTTCCGCATCGGCGGGCTGCAATACGAGGCCTACGACGAGCTGGAAAAAGATGTCGAGCGGTTCTGCGAGGACCTCGGGGGCAAGATCGACGAGTACGAGCAACTGCTGACGGAGAATCGCATTTGGGTGGGCCGCACCAAGGGCATCGGCGTGCTCGCGGCGCAGGAGGCCATTGCCATGGGCGCCACCGGCCCGGTGCTGCGCGCCAGCGGCGTGAAGTGGGACATCCGCAAGGCCATGCCCTACGCCGCCTACGACCAGTACGATTTCGAAATCCCCACCGGCGAGAACGGCGACACCTACGACCGCTACCTGGTGCGCATGGAAGAGATGCGGCAGTCGCGCCGCATTTGCTTGCAAGCCATCCAGAACATTCCCTTGGGGCCGATCATGGCGCGCATCGGCAAGGTGCTGAAGCCGCCGCCGGGCGAGGTGTACCACTCGATCGAAGCGCCCAAGGGGGAACTCGGCTACTATATCGTCAGCGACGGCACCACGCAGCCCTATCGCGTGCGCATTCGCCCGCCGTCGTTCGTCAACCTGCAAGCGTTTGACCGGATGGTGCGCGGCCACCTGGTCGCCGATGTGGTGGCCATCATCGGCACGATTGATATCGTGCTCGGCGAGGTGGACCGCTAGAGTGTTCGCAACTCTCCATCGCCTGGTGTGTCCTCCTGAGCCCGCTCCGGTCTCTGGAGTCCGGTGGTCCCGGCCAGCCGGGACCGCAAACCGGGCCGCGGCGGGGGAGGCATCTCAGCTTGATCGTGCGCCGCGGGACACACGGCGCACCCGAGGCGAGTTCGCGCAAACCAGCCCATGAATGCACTCATAGAATTCTTCCGGCCGCACATCCTCCCGCTGCTCTATGCCGTGGTGATCGTGCTCGTGCTGCCGCTGATTGCCGGCTACGTCGTGCTGCTCGAGCGCAAGGTGATGGCCGACATGCAGGTGCGGCTGGGGCCCATGCGCGTGGGACCGCACGGCCTGCTTCAGCCCATCGCCGATGCGGTCAAACTTCTCCTCAAGGAAGACATCATCCCTGAGAACGCCGACTTGTGGATTTTTTGGTTGGCGCCGCTGCTCTCCGTGACCGCGGCGATGCTGGCCATGGCCGCACTGCCGTTCGGCCCGGCATTCCAGATTGCCGACCTCAATATCGGCCTGCTCTTCGTCTTGGGCATCAGCTCCATGGGCATCTTCGGGATCGTGCTGGGCGGCTGGGCGTCGAATAGCAACTACTCGCTGCTGGGGGCGCTGCGCAGCTCGGCGCAGTTGGTCAGCTACGAGACCGCCGCGGGCATGGCGCTGGTGAGCGGCCTGCTGCTTGCGGGCACGCTCTCCACGCGCCGCATCGTCGAGGTGCAGTCCGAGCAGGGAGTGTGGTTCGTTTTTCTGGCGCCGGTGGCCTTCTTCGTTTACCTGGTGGCCTCGATTGCGGAGACCAACCGTGCCCCGTTCGACCTGCCCGAAGCCGAATCCGAGCTCGTCGCCGGGTACATGACCGAATATAGCGGGTTTCGCTGGGCGCTCTACTTCCTGGCCGAGTACGCCAACATGATCGTGGTCGCGTCCATCGCCACGACTCTCTTCCTCGGCGGCTGGCTGCGGCCTTTCGCCAAGGTGCACGCGCTCGATTTTCTCGATTACGCGCCGCCGGGGCTGATGTTCTTGGTTGCGGCTTACTGTTTCTGGCGCACACCCCGCCAACCGGTAAAAATCCAGAAGGGATTTCTTGCCGCGGTCGGCCTGCTCTGCCTCGGCCTTTCCGGCATCCTGGGCGTCGCGCTGCTCCCGCCGGCGGCCGCGTTCAAGCCGGGCATCCACGGCGGGTTCTGGTTTTTGCTCAAGGTGTTTTTCTACGTGTACACCTTCATGTGGCTCCGGTTCACCTTTCCGCGGTACCGCTTCGACCAGTTGATGAAACTGGGCTGGCACTTCATGATTCCCGTGGCCCTGGTGAACGTGATGGGCGTTGGTGTGGCGCTGGTCCTGCATCGGCAATTCGGCTGGGGGTTGGCGCCGGCGCTGCTGGCAACCACTGCAGGGACGCTTCTGGTTGCGGGGTACTTGGCCTACGTGAGCGAGCGGGCGGAATCGCCGCTCGTGGGCAGCGCACAGGAATCGAGCAATGATGCTGGATAAAGCCGTGTTTTATTTCTTTGCGGGGCTGGCGGTGGTCTCCGCCGTTCTGGTGGTGACGCGCCGCAACGTCGTGCACAGCGCCATCTTTCTGATCACCGCGCTGCTGGCGACGGCGGGCATCTACCTGCAATTGCAAGCGCAGTTTCTTTTCATCGCCCAGATCATCCTGTACGTGGGCGGCATCATGGTGTTGTTCATCTTCGTGATCATGCTGGTGAACCTGGACGTGGTCCTGCACCAGGTGCAGTTCAACCGCCAGTGGTTGGTGGCCCTGGTGCTTGCGATCGTGCTGGGGGGACAGTTGGTCCTGGCCTTTTTGTTGGCTCGGCGGGATGCGCTGGACAAACTACTATTGGGGCTGCCGCCCGGACAGGCGGCGCAGCTCGAGCCCAATACCGAGCTGATCGGCCGGTCTCTGTTTCAGAACTACGTGTTGCCGTTTGAGATTGCTTCCATCCTGCTGCTGGTGGCGATGATCGGGGCGGTGGTGATGGCGAAGCGGAAAGTGTGAGCGCCCGGGGACAACGATGATCCCCACCAGCCATTATCTGTTCCTGAGTCTGGCGCTGTTCACTATCGGCGTGGTGGGCGTGCTGACCCGCCGGAACGTCATCATCATTCTGATGTCCATCGAGCTGATCCTGAACGCGGTGAACATCAACCTGATCGCTTTTTCGCGGCTGTACGGTTCAGTGGATGGACAGATCTTTGCGATTTTCGTGATCACCGACGCGGCGGCGGAAGCGGCGGTAGGGCTGGGGATCATCATCGCGTTCTTCCGCAACCGCGAAACGGTGCTGGCGGACGAAATGGACATCCTGAAGTGGTAGGAAACCATTCTTTCTCGCGTGTCCTAGGAAGCGCGTCCCGCCCCGCCATCGGGGGCCAGGGCGAAAGAAGAATTGTCACGTTGCGATCCTGCGCCCCGAAGAAACGCTCTGGACCCGGGATGGCAACGGACTGGCGGCGAGCCGCATAAATGGCTACAGGCTTTTTTCTCGACCATGTCTGGCTGATTCCGCTGTTCCCGCTGGCGGGGGCGGCGCTGATGCTGCTGATCGGGCGGCGGCTGCAGAACTCTGCGGTGAGCGCGGTTTGCGTCGGCAGCGTCTTCGTCTCTTTCCTTTTTTCCGTGGGCGCGTTCTGGCAGCTTGTCGCGCGCCCCGCCGAGGAGCGCGTTGTCCAAAAGGTGCTGTTCGAGTGGGTGCCGGCCGGGCTGATGCGCGCCGGCGACGGCCGCCTGCTGAATTTTGTGGCCGACTGGGGCACGCTGCTCGACCCGCTCTCCGCGGTGATGATCCTGGTGGTGACCGGCGTCGGCTTCCTGATCCACTTCTATTCGATTGGCTACATGGGTCATGAGGGCGGCTATTACCGCTTCTTCGGCTACATGAACCTATTCATGTTTTCCATGCTTACGCTGGTGCTGGCGAACAACATGCTCCTGCTGTTCGTCGGCTGGGAAGGCGTGGGCCTTTGCAGCTACCTGCTGATTGGCTTCTACTTCCTGCGCAAGTCCGCTGCTGACGCCGGGAAGAAAGCCTTCATCGTCAACCGCGTTGGCGACGCAGGATTTCTGCTGGGCATTTTTTTGACGGTCGGCACGCTGGGCACCATCCGGTTCACCGATTTCGGCCCGGCGCTTGCCGCGGGCCACTTCGCCGTGGGCGCGCCGGTGATCACCGCCATCGCGCTGCTGCTGTTTGTGGGCGCCACGGGCAAGTCGGCGCAAATCCCGCTGTACGTCTGGCTGCCCGACGCCATGGAAGGCCCCACGCCGGTAAGCGCGCTGATCCACGCTGCGACGATGGTCACCGCGGGCGTGTACATGGTGACGCGCCACAATGCTCTCTACCAGCTTGCGCCGAGGGCGCTTGAGGTGGTGGCCATCATCGGCGCGCTCACGGCCATTTACGCCGCTTCGATGGGCCTGGTGCAAAACGACATCAAGCGCGTGCTGGCCTATTCGACCATCAGCCAGCTCGGCTATATGTTCCTCGCACTCGGCGTGGGCGCCTATTCCGCCGGCATCTTCCACCTGATGACGCACGCCTTCTTCAAGGCGCTGCTCTTCCTCGGCGCAGGCAGCGTGATCCACGCGCTCTCGGGCGAGCAGGACCTGCGCAAGATGGGCGCGCTGTGGGGCAAGATCCCGACCACGGCCAAGACGTTTCTGGTCGCGACGCTGGCCATCGCCGGGATTCCGCCGCTCGCGGGCTTCGTCAGCAAGGATGAAATCCTCGGCCGGGCGTTCCAGTCCAGCCCGGCGCTATGGTTTGTCGGCTTCCTCACCGCGGGCATGACGGCGTTTTATATGGCGCGCCTGGTCAACCTGACGTTTTTCGGCGGCTCGCGGGTGCCGCACGAGGTCGAGCATCACATCCACGAATCGCCGCGCACCATGACAGCTCCGCTCGTGGTGCTTGCGATGCTCTCCGTGGTGGGTGGGTGGATTGGCTGGCCGGAATTGCTCGGGGGCAGCAACCGTTTCGAACGTTTCCTCGAGCCGGTGGTGGCCCGGCACGGCGAAGCGCGCGCCCAGGCCGCCATGGCGCATTCCGCCTCCTCCGAATACCTGCTGGTGCTCGCTTCGGTGCTGATTGCGCTCGGAGGCATCTGGCTGGCGCGGCTGCTCTACTTGAGGTGCACGGAGCTGCCGGAGCAACTCGCGTCGAAATGGAGAGGTCTCTATCGGCTGGTCTACCACAAATACTATATGGACGAGATTTACGACGCGCTGTTCGTGAACCGCGCCAAGGATTTGGGCACGACCCTGGCGACCTTTGATGCCAACGTGATTGACGGCCTGGGCGTGGACGGCGCAGGTTGGCTGACGCGCTTCACTTCGCAGCTTTCGATTTGGTGGGACACCTGGATCGTGGACGGCTTGGTGAACCTGACGGCGCGCATCGTTTGGCTGTTCAGCTATCCGGTGCGCATGGTGCAGACCGGACTGGTGTCCAACTACGCCTTGCTGATCGTTCTGGGCGTGCTGCTGTTCCTGGGCTATTACGGCTATCGTTTGCGGTTCCTGATGCGCTGAAAGGCGAGGGCAAACGCGATGGACTTTTTCCGACAACATATCCTGAGCGTGGTTCTGTTCACCCCGCTCGCCGGGGCCCTGCTGGCGCTATTCATTCCGCGGGAGAAGGAAGAGCTGCACCGCGTGCTAGGCAACGTGTTCGGGATGCTGGGCTTCGTTGTTTCGGTGCCGCTGGTCTGGTGGTTCAATCCGGACATGCCGGGCTTCCAGTTCAAGGAAAACGTGGACTGGATCCCCTCGATTGGTGCGCGCTACACGCTCGGGATTGACGGCATCAGCTTTCTGCTGGTGATGCTCACCACGGTGCTGGGCGCCATCTCCATCCTATCGTCGTGGAACGCCATCCAGGCGCGCAGAAAGGAGTACTACATCCTCTTTCTGCTGCTCCAGACCGGCATGCTGGGCGTGTTCATGTCGCTCGACTTCTTCCTGTTCTATGTTTTCTGGGAAGTGATGCTGGTCCCCATGTATTTCCTGATCGGCGTGTGGGGAAGCGACCGCCGGCTCTACGCCGCCATCAAGTTTTTCCTCTACACGCTGGCGGGTTCGGTGCTGATGCTGCTGGCGATTCTGGGAATTTACTTCCGGCATGCGGACATGCACGCGGGCGGCGCGCTCTGCCCGCTCGCGGCGATGTTCCCCAATCACCTGGCCTACACCTTCGACATTCAGCTTCTGCTGCAAGCCACGCCTCTGTTCTCCCCGGCGCTCCAGCAGTGGCTGTTCTGGGGACTCTTTTTCGCCTTTGCCATCAAGGTGCCCATGTTCCCGTTCCACACCTGGCTGCCCGACGCGCACACCGAAGCGCCCACGGCCGGCTCGGTGATTCTGGCGGGCGTCCTGCTGAAGATGGGCACGTATGGCTTCGTGCGATTTTCCCTGCCCATGCTCCCGCAGGCGAGTTCGAGCCGCACGATTGTGGCCGTCATGGTTACGCTTTCGATCATCGCCATCGTTTACGGCGCGCTGGTCTGCATGATGCAGAAGGACATGAAGAAGCTGATCGCCTATAGCTCCGTCAGCCACCTTGGCTTTTGCACGCTGGGTATTTTCGCGCTGACGCCTCATGGCCTCTCCGGCAGCATCATCCAGCAGATCAACCACGGCATTTCGACCGGGGCGCTGTTCTTGATCGTGGGCATCCTCTACGAACGGCGGCACACGCGGCTGATCTCCGAGTTCGGCGGGCTCTCCACGCCGATGCCCAACTTCGCCGCCATCTACCTGATCATCAGTCTCAGCTCGCTGGGCATGCCGCTGCTCAACGGTTTTATCGGCGAGTTCACCATCCTCCGCGGGGTATTTGAAGTGAACAAGGGCTGGGCCGCCTGGGGCGTGCTCGGCATCATCCTCGGCGCGGCTTACCTGCTGTGGCTCTACCAGCGGGTGATGTTCGGCTCGGTCACCAATCCCGCCAACGAGCACCTGCCGGACCTGAATCCCCGCGAATTCGCCACGCTCGTGCCGCTCGTCCTGCTGGCGCTGTGGATCGGCGTCTATCCCAAGCCGCTGTTCCACTACTTGGATTTGCCGGTGCGACAAATCGTCGAGCGCGTCAACCCCGGCTATTACGGCAAAGCCGAGCGCGTGAAGGTGCAGCATGGGGCCGGGCCTGCGGTTGCAGCCCGGCCCGCCGCGCTGGCCCAGGCGGGGAAATAGGCCGCGCCAATGTTCAGCGAATTCTTCAGCACCAACGACTTTCGCTTGATCCTGCCCGAGGTGCAGCTCGCCCTGTTCGGGTTGGGCATTTTGCTCACCGACTTCCTGCTTGAAGCGCGTGCCAAGTACTGGAATGCAGTGATGGCCATGCTGGGCGTGGGTTTCAGCGGGTACACGCTGTGGCAGCTCCGCGCCCTGGTCGAGCAGCGGGGCGACCAGGCCGGCTTCAACGGCTCCATTCTGGTGGACCACTTCTTTCTCTTCTTTGCATTGATCTTTCTGGCGGCGACCGCGCTGGTCATTCTGCTCTCGGTCCGTTATATGGAGATCGAAGCCGAACATCACGGCGAGTATTACGCTCTGATGCTGTTTGCCACCATCGGCATGATGTTCATGGTCGCCGGATTCGACATCGTCGTGCAGTTCATCGCCCTGGAGACCATGGCCATCAGCTTTTACGTGTTGGCAGGCTTCCTGCGCCACGACCGCCGCTCGAACGAGGGTGCGCTGAAATATCTTCTTCTCGGCGCCTTCAGCTCCGGCATTCTGGCCTACGGCTTTTCGATCCTATACGGCCTGGCGGGCTCAACGAATTTGCAAGACATTACTCTGGCCATCGCGCTGCGTTCAACCAGCGACGTCCTCGTCCTGCTCGCCCTGGTGACCGTATCGGCCGGGCTGTTCTTCAAGATCGCTGCGGTGCCGTTCCATCAGTGGGCGCCGGACGTGTACGAAGGCGCGCCCACTTCGATCACCGCCTACGTCAGCGTGGCTTCGAAGACGGCGAGTTTTGCTTTGCTGCTGCGCCTTTTCCAGACCGCCTTCTGGGGCTCGAAGGAGAATTGGACGCTGCTACTCGGCGGCGTCGCGGTGGCCTCCATGACGGTTGGGAACCTCGCCGCCATCACCCAGACCAACCTCAAGCGCCTCCTGGCCTATTCTTCCATCTCGCACGTCGGCTATATCCTGTTGGGGCTTGTGGCCGGCAACAAGACCGGGCTCGAGGGCATGGCCTTTTATCTGTTCGTGTACGCGTTCATGAACACCGGCGCCTTTGCCATCGTCATCCTGCTGCGGCGCAAGGGCCTGATCGGCGACGACCTCGAAGACTTGAACGGCCTGGTCCACCGCAACCCGGCCGCGGCGATCCTGCTGCTCATTTTCATGCTCTCGCTTGCGGGCATCCCGCCGACGGCGGGCTTCATCGCCAAGTACTACATCTTCCTCGCGTTGATCCAGACCGGGCACTACGTGCTCGCGCTGTTTGCCGCGCTGTACATCGTGCCGGCGGTGTATTACTACTTCCGTATCGTCGTGCACGCGTGGATGCGCGAGTCCACCGACGCGGTGCGGCCGACCGCCTCGCCCGCCCAGGCCGTGGCGCTGACGGTCGCGGTTTTCGTTTCCTTGGTGGCGGGGATCTCCCCCGAGCCGTTCGTCCGCCTGGCCGGCTATTCGCTTTTTTTGCCCTTTGGTTCTCTTGGACGCTGACCAGCCAGGTTCGTTCCCACCCGAGCCGCCGCGCAAGCGGCCCTCGCCAATGGCCCGCCAATTCGCCGTGGCCATGGAGCTGCCCTTCATTCTCGCCGGCGCGGTCTTCGTCGGCGGCTTCCTCGGCCACCTCATGGATCGCTGGTTGGGCACAAGGCCTTACTTGATGCTAGGCTTAGGAGCGGTGGGGTTCTTTGCCGGGGTCCGCGAGATTTTGCGTCGCCTGCCCAAGGACGAAGATGGCAAACGGGGAAGCGCAAACGAATGAGTTCTACGGCCGAGCCGAGCGCCGCATCGGCTGGCTCACGCTCGGACTGGGGCTGGCTGCGGCGGTCGCGGTGCTGCTGGGGGTCTCGCCCGTGGCTGGGGCGGGCGTGGCGGCCGGTGCAATTCTCGCCTGGCTAAACTACCGTTGGCTGGAGCAGGCCGTGGACGCGCTCGTGCGCGTCTCCACTGTACCGTCTGGCGCGGCTCCGTCGCGAGTCTCGAAGTGGATTTATGTCAAGTTCTTTGCTCGCTACGCCTTGATCGCTCTGGTGCTCTATGCTATGGTGGCGCGTTTCTCCGTACCCATTTTGAGCGTTTTGGGAGGCTTGGCCGCGCTGGGAGCCGCCGCCATGGCGGAAGCGATCTACGAAATCGTCTTGGCATTCAAATAGACCATGGAACATCACCAGAACTGGCTCACCGCGCTGCTCAATCACTGGCTGGGCCCGGCCATTTCCCACGCTCTGGCGGCCATCGGCATTCCCGTCCACGATCCTGCCCATCCGCTTCCGAATCAAGTGGTGATGGCGCTGGTGGTCGTTCTGCTGGGCATGGCCGCAGTGATGTGGCTGAAGCCGCGGCTCTCGGTCGATCGGCCGGGCAGCGCGCAGCAGGTTGCCGAGCTGCTGCTCACCAACCCGCTGGGCTTTGGCATCCGCGATCTGCTCGATGAAAACGTCGGCCATGACGGCCGCAAATTCGTGGCCCTGGTGGGCTCGGTCTCGGTCTTCATCTTGCTGAGCAACCTCATCAGCGTCATCCCGGCGTTTGATTCCCCCACCGCCGATCCTACGGTGCCGCTGGCCTGCGCCATCATTATTTTCCTGTACTACAACTGGCAGGGCCTGCGGCATCACGGCCCGTTGGGTTATGCAAAGCATTTCGCCGGGCCGGTCTGGTGGATGGCCTGGCTCATCTTTCCTGTCGAGATCATCAGCCACACTGCCCGGCTGCTCTCCTTGACCGTGCGGTTGTGGGCCAACATTTTTTCGAGCGAGCTTCTGTACCTCACCTTTTTGGGCTTGATGCTCGCGCCCATGAACTACGCGGCGGCGAAAAGACCGGTGCTGGGAGCGTTGGTGGGAATTTTCCCGGCGACCATTCCGATCGCTTTCATACTGCTGCACGTGTTTGTGGCCGTTGTGCAGGCCTTTGTGTTCACGATTCTGCCGGCCATTTATCTCAGCATGGCCGTTGCCGAAGAGCATTAATCGGGCTTGATCCGCCGTTCCATGTGATCCCGGCTGCACGAGGGATGTCCGGGAGCCACCGCTTGAGCGGCAACTTATAGGCGAAAGGAGAAAGCAGTGAAAAAACTTGCAGCGATGCTCTTACTGGTCGTGGTGATCTGCCTGCTTGCGGCGCCGGTGTTTGCTCAGGGGCCGGCCAAGGAGAAGCCCCCGGAGCGGGTGGCCACGTGGATTGCCATCGCCTCGGGATTCTCGATGGCCATCGCCGCGGCATTTTGCGGGATGGCGCAGTCCCGAGTGGCCTCGGCGGCGTGCGAAGGACTGGCGCGCAATCCGGGCGCAGCCGCAGCCATCCGGCTTTCGATGATTCTGGGCCTGGTCTTCATCGAAACGCTGGCGCTGTTCACGCTGGCGATCGTCTTCGCCAAAGTTACATATTAGCGGCCAGAAATCCAAACGGCCCGGAGGACCCGCCCTGGCGGACCTCCGGGCCGTTTTTTGTCGGCAATACAGTTCTTTTTTCTGTCCCGCGGGCTCCCATTCTGTATTTGTCGGTGGGTTTGTGGTCGTAGGAGCGCCCCGCCTCGGCAGGCGGCCCAGCCACTGACCACTGACCACGGATTGCCGGCAGCATTTACTTCAGCGAGTGCGCCGACCGCAGGGCAAAACCGATCACCGCGCCGGGGAACAGGCCGAGGTAAAGCGTGCCGGCGGCGGTGAGCAGCAGGACCAGCGCAACCCCTGTGGGGATGGGCAGCGGCCTCAAATCCTGCTGTGGCTCGCGCATGTACATCACCACAATGACGCGCAAATAATAGTACGCGCCGATGACGCTGTTGATTGCCAGCAGCACCGCCAACCAGACCAGGTGCGATTGGATCGCTGCATCGAAGATGTAAAATTTTCCGAGAAAGCCCGCGGTTACCGGCAGGCCCAACAGGGAAAGTAAGTACAGCGTGAGGCATGCCGCCGCCGCGGGTTGCTGCGTCCCCAGTCCGGCATAGTCGCTGATTTCGAGCCGGCGCTCGCCCGCGCCGCCCAGCTGGGCGATGAGGAGGAACGCGCCGAGCTTCATCAACGCATAGGCGGTCAGGTAAAACAGCACCGCCGCAATTCCCACCTCGTTGCGCGCGGCAAATGCCACCAGGATGTAGCCGGCGTGCGCAATCGAGCTGTAGGCCAGCATGCGCTTCACGTTGCTCTGCACCAGCGCCGCCAAGTTGCCCACAAACATTGTCAGCGCCGCCGAAAGCCACATCACCCAGAGCCACGCGCCGTCCGCGGAGTCGAACGTGACGAATAGAATGCGTAGCAGCAGCGCAAACGCAGCGGCTTTCGGTCCGGAGGAGAGCAGCGCGGTTACCGGCGTGGGTGCGCCTTCGTAGACGTCCGGCGTCCAGATGTGAAACGGCGCCGTGGCCACTTTGAACGCCAATCCGACGAACATCATCCCTAGGCCCAGCGTCAATAGCGCGCTATCCGACCCCGCTCCGACCAGCGCCGCCCGCACCGCGTCGAGGCGCGTACTGCCCGTGGCGCCGTACACCATGGCCACGCCGTAGAGAAAAAATGCGGTGGCAAACGACCCCAGCAGGAAATACTTCATCGCCGACTCGTTCGCCTTGGCCACGTTGCGCCGGTAGCTGGCCAGGATGTAACTCGAGATAGAGCTCATTTCCAGGCCGATGAACGCGGTGACCAGTTCCTGCGCGCCGGTCATCACGTCCATTCCCGCCGCGGCAAACAGCACCAGCGCATAGTATTCGCCCTGGGGGAGGCTCTCGCGCTCGAGGTAGTCGGCCGAGCCGAGAATCACCAGCAGCGTACCCCCGCCGATGACCAGGTGCAGGAAGACGCTGAAGCCGTCGGTGCGCACCAGGCCGGAAAACGCCGTGCCCGGATGCGCGGCCGGCAGGCGCGTCGCCGCCAGCGCCACGCCCGCCCCGAGCAGCGCCAGTGTGCCGAGCGCTCCCTGGCGCTGGCGCGGCACGAATGGCTCGAGCAGCATCACCAGGATACCGAACGCGCAGAGCACAATCTCCGGCGCCAGTCGATAAATGTCTTCCACCGGCGGAAACATCTAGCGTCCTTCCGCCTGCTGCAAGAGCAGCGGCATGGGCGAGGAAATCGGCATGGCCCCGGCGCGGCCGGGCACGCCGGCGGGGCCAGCTAGGTAGCTCTGCGGGCGCTGCATCTGCTCGAGCACGTGCCGGCTTGAAGCCTCCATCCGGCGGGTCAACACCGGCGACGCGATGCCCATCCCCAGGATGATCGCGGCCATCGTGAACAGAATCACGCGCTCGCGCCGCGAGGCGTCCGGCAGCCAGCGGTTCCGCTCGACGGTGACTTCGCCGAAAAACACCCGCTGGTAGGCCCACAGCAGGTACACGGCCGAGAGGATCACCCCCGTTGCGGCAATGCTGGCCCAGCGGGCGTGGTGCTCGAACGTGCCGACCAGGATCAGAAACTCGCCGACGAAACCGTTGAGCATCGGCAGCCCGAGCGACGCTAGGCTAACGAACAGGAACAGCGCCGCGAGAACGGGCATCGGCGTGGCCAAGCCGCCGAATTCAAGGATTAAATGTGTGTGCCGGCGGTCGTAGAGCATCCCGGCGAGCAGAAACAACGCGCCGGTCGAAACCCCGTGGCTCAGCATCTGATAGACGGCGCCCTGGATGGAAATCGAGCTGAACGCGAAGATGCCCAGCACGACCAGTCCCAGGTGGCTCACCGAGGAGTAGGCGATCAGTTTTTTCAGGTCGGGCTGCACCATGGCCACCAACGCGCCGTAGATCACGCCGATGAGCGCGAGCACGGCGACGTAGGGAGCGGCGCGGTGCGACGCTTCGGGGAAAAGCGGCAGGCAAAACCTCAGCAGGCCGTACGTGCCCATCTTCAGCAGCACCCCGGCAAGGATCACCGAGCCGGCCGTCGGCGCTTCCACGTGCGCGTCGGGCAGCCAGGTGTGTAGCGGGAACAGCGGCACCTTGATGGCGAAGGCCAGGAAGAACGCGCCGAAAAGCAACAGCTCGGAACGCAGCCCGAGTCCCACCTGGCCGGTTTGCAGCAACATCTGGATCAGCGGCAGGTCGAACGTGCCGGTCAAGTTGTAAAGCCACAGGATGCCCACCAGCATCAGTACCGAGCCGAACATGGTGTACAGCACGAACTTCACCGCCGCGTAGATGCGTCGCTCGTGGCCCCAGATGCCGATCAGGAAGTACATCGGAATCAGCATCACTTCCCAAAAAACGAAGAACAGGAACAGGTCGAGCGCCAGGAAGGCGCCGATCATGCCCGTCTCGAGCACCAGCAGCATCACGAAGAATCCGCGGACGCGGGTCTCGATGCTGTTCCACGAGGCCAGGATGGCGAGCGGCGTAAGAAACGTGGTCAGCAACACAAGGAACACGCTGATGCCGTCCACGCCGAGGTGGTAGTGGATGGGCGGGGAAGCGATCCAGGCGCGCAACTCCTCGAACTGATAGGACACGCTGGCCGTCTGGAAGCCGTGGAGCAGCAGCAGCGAGATGGCGAACTCGGCCACTGCCGTGGCCAGAGCCAGGCGGCGAATCCACACGTGGTCGTCGCGCCGCAGGAGCAGCAGCGCCGCCGAGCCTGCCAGCGGCAGGAACGTGATCACCGTCAGCAGATAGGTCTGCGTCACGCTAGCGCACCATTCCGAGCCAGGTCCGAAGCAGAGGCCAGAGCAGCCACGTCGTCACCAGCACCGCCCCGACCACCACCCACGCCGCGTAGCTGCGCGCGTTGCCCGACTGGATCAGCCGCGCGCGCTCGCCGAACCGCCGCGCCACAACTGCAAGGCCGTTCACCGCGCCGTCCACCGCGCCTTCGTCCACCACCCGCCAGAAGAAAAGCGTGGAGAGCCATAAGGTGGGGCGGACAAAGAGCCGGTCGTAAAGCTCGTCCACGTAGTATTTGTTGAGCAGAAGCCTGTAGGGCGCGCGGAAAGATTCCGCCAGGCGCTCGGGCGTCTGCGGCCTGCGAATGTAAAACCACCACGCCAAAAGATAGCCGACCAACGCCACCCCCACGGCGATGCCCGCAAAGCTCAGTTCCGCTCCGTGGGTCATCTCGCGCGACGAGGCATTCGCCGATGCCGTCAACAGCGGGCCGCTCTCGATAGGGACGCCCGCGGTGTTTGGGCCGGCCGGGAGTGTGAAAACCGGCTTGAGGTACTCCGCGAAATAATCGCTCCCTCCCCACAGCGCCGGCGCCGCCATCCAGCCACCCGCCACGGAGAGCAGCGCCAACACGACCAGGGGCGCGAGCATGATTCTTGGTGATTCGTGGATGTGAGCCGAGTGTTCGTCAAAGCGAGGCGCGCCGTGGAAGCTGAGAAAGACCAGGCGAAACATGTAGAAGGATGTGAGCAGCGCGGCGATCAGGCCCAGCAGCCAGAGTACGGTGCTCCCGCCTGCTCCTGCCGCTGCTCTCCACAGGATCTGGTCCTTACTGAAAAAGCCGGAAAAACCGGGGGCGCCGGCGATGGCCAGCGTGGCCATCAGCATCGTCCAGTAGGTTGCGGGAATTTTCTTGCGCAGGCCGCCCATGCGCCGCATGTCTTGCTGGCCGCCGAGCGCGTGGATCACGCTGCCGGCAGCGAGGAAGAGCAGCGCTTTGAAAAACGCGTGCGTCATCAAGTGGAAGATGCCTGCGGCGAAAGCGCCCACGCCGCAGCCAAGGAACATGTATCCCAACTGGCTGATCGTCGAATAGGCCAGGACTTTCTTGATGTCGGTCTGCACCAGGCCAAGCGTCGCGGCGTAGAGCGCCGTCAAGGCGCCGATCGTCGCCACGGCGGACATGGCCAGCGGTGCGTGCGCGTACAGGACGTGCGACCGGGCGACCATATAGACGCCCGCGGTGACCATGGTCGCGGCGTGGATCAGCGCGCTCACCGGCGTGGGGCCTTCCATGGCATCGGGGAGCCAGACGTAGAGTGGCAACTGCGCCGATTTGCCGACCGCTCCGGCAAGCAGCAGCAGGCAAATCGAGGTCAGCACGCCCGCCTGGCCCGCCTTCTCTACCGGTATCTCGGCGGCGGCGCGAAAAACGGTGGCGTAGTCCACCGAGCCGAAAGCCCAAAACGCCATTAGGATCGCCAGCAGGAAGCCGAAGTCGCCGATACGGTTGACGATGAACGCCTTTTTCCCCGCATCGGCAGCGGACTTGCGCAGGAAATGGAACCCGATCAGCAAATAGCTGCACAGCCCCACCCCTTCCCAACCGACAAACAGCAGCACGTAATTCGCCGCCATCACCAGCATGAGCATGAAGAACATGAACAAGTTCATCTGAGCGAAGAAGCGGTAATAGCCGCCCTCGGCAGCCATATAGCCGGTCGAATAGATGTGGATGAGCCAGCCCACACCGGTCACCACCAGCAGCATGACGATGGTGAGCTGGTCCACTTGCAGGGCGAAATCGGCGCGAAAGCTCCCGGCGGTAATCCAGGGGAAATAAGATTTCGTCCAGGGGATCTGTTCGGCCTTCAGGTGGGAAAATTCACGGATCAGCTCGAGCGTTGCGGCGAAGGCCAGGCCCGTCGTGCCGACGCCGACCGCATCCACGACGCGCTTCGGCCAGCGGCGACCCAGCAGGCCATTGAGCGCCGCGCCCAACAGCGGCAGCGCGGGGAGGATCCAGAGATAGCGCAGCAGAAACATTAGAGCTTCAGCAGGTCCACGCGCTCCACATTGAGCGACTGCCGGTTCCGCGCGATCAGGATGATGATGGCCAGGCCCACCGCCGCCTCGGCCGCGGCCACCACAATCACGAAGAAGACAAACACCTGACCCTGCAATTGGCCCAGCGCCCGGCTGAACGTCACGAAAGCAAGGTTCACGGCGTTGAGCATCAGCTCGATGGCCATGAAGATGGTGATGATGTTGCGCTTGAACACAAAGCCCACCACGCCCAGCCCGAACAGGATGGCGCTCAGCACCAGGTAGTAGTGCACCGGAACCACTTCTGCCCTCCAGTAAGACTCTTGCTCGCGCTTCGTTCGCGGCCGCGTCCCGCTTCACGCCCCGGCGAACCCGCCCACCGCCGGCGGGCTGGCGTTTCCTACGAGCTTTCTTTCTTCGCCAAGACCATCGCGCCCAGAATAGCGATGAGGATCAGAATCGACGTCAGCTCGAAGGGGAAGACGAAGTCCTGAAATAACATCATCGCCAGCCTGCGAGTCGGTGCCGGCGCGACCGCAACCGCCGGCTGCGCCATCGGCGCGCGACCCGCCCAGTAAACGAGTTGCAGCAGCAAGAAGATTCCCAGCGGTAGGCCGACGTAGCGCGCCATGCGGCTCAGGTTGGTGCGCTCTTCCTCGCCGGCGTTGAGCAGCATGATGACGAAAACGAACAACACCATGATGGCCCCGGCATAGACAATGATCTGCACCGCGGCGATGAACTCCGCGCCTTGCAGCAGGTAGAGCCCGGCGAGCGCCATCATCACCACGATCAGCGAGAGCGCGCTGTGAATCGGATGGCGCTGTAAGATCAGGCTCAGCGCGCCGGCCACGGCCACGCCCGCGAGCAGGAAAAAGATTGCGAGCTCGGCACTCATGGCTTGCCCACCACCATCGCCAAGCTGGTCAGCACGATGTTGGCAAGGGAAACCGGCAGGAGCAGCTTCCAGCCCACGGCCATCAACTGGTCATAGCGGAACCGCGGCAGCGTGCCGCGCACCCAGATGTACACAAAGAGGAAAACAAAAACCTTGGCCAGAAACCAGAATGGCCCTTGGACGTATTCGACCACGCCCGGGCGCGAAACCAGATACGCCGCGCCGCCCAGCGCCAGGCCCAGCACCGGCAGCACGGCCTTTCCAAAGATCGTCGGGTAGCGCAGGCCGTCAATCAGCACCGCCACGCCGCCCGCGGCCAGCAGCGCGGCGGGCAAATAGCGCGTCCAGGCAAGCAGCGGCGACTCGGGGAACGGGGAAAGCCACCCGCCGAAGAAGAGAATGGTCGCCAGGCACGACACCGTCACCATGCTGGCGTATTCGCCCAGGAAGAACATGGCGAACTTGAAGCTGGCGTACTCGGTGTGGAACCCGGCCACTAGCTCCGACTCCGCCTCGGGCAAATCAAACGGCAGGCGGTTTGTCTCGGCGATGGCGGCAATGAAAAAGCAGAAAAAGCCAAGAATCTGCGGGAGCGGCGGCGCAATGATGTTCCAGCGCGGGAGAAAACCCCAAAGGAAGCCCTGCTGCGCGGCGATGATCTCGCGCAGGTTGAACGAGCCTGCCAGCAAGAGCACGCCCACCACCGACAGGGTCAGCGCAAGCTCGTAACTGATCATTTGCGCCGAGCTGCGCAGGGCGCCGAGCAGTGGATACTTGCTATTCGACGACCAGCCGGCCAACGCCACGCCGTACACGCCCAGCGAGGTGATGGCAAACAGGAAGAGCAGACCGATGTTCAGATCGGCGACGCCCAGCCCGGTGCGTTGGCCGAATACGGAGATCTCCTTTGGCCCGAACGGGATCAGCGCGATGGAGGTCAGCGCCAGCGACATCGAGAGGAAGGGCGCCAGGTAATAGACGAAGCGGTCCACTCCGCCCGGCGTGACATCTTCCTTGAACAGAAACTTCAGTCCGTCGGCCAGCGGCTGCAGTAACCCGTGCGGCCCGGCGCGGTACGGCCCCCAACGCGACTGGATGTGCGCCACCACCTTGCGCTCAAACCAGGTGAGATACGCCAGCGCCGTCATCAGCAGCAACATCAGCACGACGACCTTGGTCAGTGAGACGACCAGAATCGGATGCTGGGCGAGAAGCTCGCTCACGGCTTGGCTTCCGCTTCGGGAAGGGAATGGATCATGGCGCAGTAGCGGGTCAGGCTGCCGCTGGTGAACAGCGTGTCGCGCGATGAGAAAATCGCTCCGGCCGGCACTTCGTGGGTCGCCCGGCCGTCTGCCGGCGCAGTAGGCTCGGCCCCGCCGGCGAGAAGGTTGGTCAGCGAAACGTTGTAGCCGCGCACGTTTTGCCGAATCTCTTCCAAGGCCGCTTCCGGCGTGCGCAAGTGCATGGCGCGGCCCAGGCCCAGCTTCGCCAGTTGGTGCGAGAGAATGCGCAATATATCGAAGTCGGTGCGCGGGCCCATGACCTCGGCTGCCTTGCGCAGCAATTGCACTTCGCCGGCAGTGTTGGTGACCGTGCCGTCTTTTTCATAGGCGCAGGCGGCGGGCAGGAGGATGTCGGCGCGCTGCGCCGTTTCGGTGAGAAACATTTCGTGCACCACCAGCAGCTCGAGCCCGTCCAGCCGGTCGCCAGCGGAGAGGCCGAACGTCTTCAACGGGTTCGCCCCGACAACATAGAGCGCCTTGAGCTTCCCCGCCTGAGCCGCGGCGAGCATTTCCCGAGCATCCAGGCCGGGCTTGGCCGGCAGAGTGGCTTCCCAAAGCTTGCCGAAGGCTTCTCGAACCGCCGCGTCGCCCACCGGGGCGTGGCCGGGCAGCCGGTCGGGCAGCAAGCCCATGTCGGCTGCGCCGCGGGAGTTCGCGTAATCGCCCAGCGCCATGTAGCGCGTCTTTCCGGCCAGGTGCGAGCCCAGAGCAACCAACTCGCCCACGGCGGCACCGCTCACTTCGGAACCGAAAACGATGACCACATCGCTCTCTTTTTCGAGTGCGGCTTTGAGTGCCGTCAGCCCGGCCATCACGCTGGGGTCGAGCTGGCCTTTGCCCGTGGCCAGCCAGCGAAGCGCCTCGGGTTCTTCGCCGCGAGGTACTTGGACAAATTGCGCAGCCTTGCGGCGGAGTTTGATGGGCTGGGCGTTGAGCACGTAGAGCCGCGCGCCGCACAGGCGGATCGCCGTGCGAATCTGCCAGCCGGCCAGCGGATTCTGCTCGGTCGGGTCATTGCCGATTAGCAGGATGGCCTTGGCCTCGCCGAGCTGGCCCATGGTAGCCAGCGCACCGGGGGCTTGCGACCCAAGCGCGGCCGCTAATCCGGCGTAGTCCGCGGTGCGGTGGTGGTCGAGGTTGTTGGTGCCAAACGTGGCGCGCGCCAGCCGGCCGAGCAGGTAATTCTCCTCGTTGCTCGTGCGGTTGGAGCCGATGAAGCCCACCGCGTCCGGCCCGTATTTCTCGCGCACCTGCTTCAGGCGCGTGGCCAGTTCCGCCATAGCGTCTTCCCAGCTCGCGGGCTTAAGCTTGCCATTGCTGCGGACGAACGGCTGCTTGAGCCGGTCGGGGTGTCGCGTGAAGTCGAAGCCGAAGCGGCCCTTCACGCAGAGAAACTCCTTGTTGATGCCGGAGAGGTCGCGGTTGTTGGCGCGTAGGATTTCGTTGTTGCGCACGCTGAGAGTGGTCTTGCAGCCGTTGGAGCAGTGCGCGCAGACCGTGGAAACGTATTTCATCTCCCACGGGCGCGCCTTGTAGCGGTAGGTGCCGCTGGTGAGCGCGCCGACCGGGCAGATGTCGATGCACATCCCGCACTCTTCGCATTCCAGGTGGTCCTCCCGGTTCGGGAGGATCACCGAATAGGCGCCGCGCTGGCCCACGCCCAGCGCCTTGACGTCCATCCCTTCGTCGCAGACGCGCACGCAGCGGAAGCAGAGGATGCAGCGCGGGGCGTCGTAATAGACCAGCTCGGACCACTTCTCCTCGGGCTGGTGGATCTTTTCCTCGACGAAGCGGCTGAAGTCGGCGCCGTAGCGAAAGACCATGTCCTGCAGCTCGCACTCGCCGCCCTTGTCGCACACCGGGCAGTCCAGCGGGTGGTTGACGAGCAAGAATTCAAGCATGGCCTTGCGCGCGTCGTGCACCTGCGGGGTATCCGTGCGCACCACCATGCCGTCCACCGCCACCAGCGTGCACGCCGTTTGCAGCTTGGGTGCCTTCTCCACCTCTACCAGACACATCCGGCAGGCCGCCTGCAGCGAAAGCCCGGGGTAATAGCAGAACGACGGCACCTCGATGCCCAGCCGCCGCGCCGCTTCGATCACCAGCGTGCCCGGCGGCACCACCATCTCGCGCTCGTTGATCTTCAGCGTGATCTGCTTTGCTTCGGGCATGGCTCCCTAGAACGCCCCCGCCAGCACTTCGGCGGGCTTGTACGGGCACCGGCCGCGCAGGTGCTCTTCGAACTCCTGCGGCCATTTCTTCACGATACTGAGCGTGGGCAGCGCCGCCGCGTCGCCCAGCGGGCAAAACGTCCGCCCCAGCATGTTTTTCGAGAGGTCCGCGATCAGCGGGATATCCTCGGCGCGCCCGCCGCCGTCGTGGAAGCGGTCGAGCAACTGGCGCAGCCAGGCGGTGCCTTCCCGGCAGGGAATGCACCAGCCGCAAGACTCATGTGCGTAGAAATGCATGATGCGCCGCGCCAAGTCCACCATGCAGGTGTCTTCGTCAATCACCACCAGCCCGCCCGAGCCCAGCATCGAGCCCGCCTTGGCCAGCGCGTCGAAGTCCATCGGCAGGTCGGTCTCTTCGGCCTTCAGCAGCGGGCAGGAGCTCCCGCCGGGGATCACGGCCTTCAGCTTTTTGCCGTTGGGTATGCCGCCGGCGACTTCCTCGATCATGCGACGCAGGTTGAAGCCCATGGGCAGCTCGTAAATCCCCGGGCGGTTGACGTGGCCGGAGATGCAGAACAGCCGCGTGCCGCCGTTTCTCGGCGAGCCCAGGTTGGCGTACCACTCGGCGCCCTGCAAGATCACCGCCGGCACAGCGCTCAGCGTCTCCACGTTGTTGATCACCGTCGGGCAACCGTACAGCCCCACCACCGCCGGGAACGGCGGGCGGATGCGCGGGTACCCGCGCTTGCCTTCGAGCGATTCCATGAGCGCCGATTCCTCGCCGCACTCGTACGCGCCCGCGCCGGTGTGCGTGCACAGGTCGAAATCGAAGCCGCTGCCGAGGATGTTCCGGCCCAGATAGCCGCTGGCGTAGGCCTCGGCGATGGCCGCGTCCACGATCTCCAGGACGTAGCGGTACTCGCCGCGGATATAGATGTAGCCCTGATGGGCGCCGACGGCCCGGCCAGTGATGACGATGCCCTCGATCAACTGGTGCGGATCCATTTCCATGAGCGGGCGGTCTTTGCAGGTCCCCGGCTCGCTTTCGTCGGCGTTGCAGAGCACGTACTTCGGCCGAGGGGAATCTTTTGGTACGAAGCTCCACTTCACCCCGGCCGGAAACCCGGCGCCGCCGCGGCCGCGGAGGTTCGACTTCTTGACCTCCTCGATGATCTGTTCCGGCGTCATCTGCTGCAACGCCTTTTCCAGCGCCTTGTAGCCGTCGTTTTTCCGGTAAACCGCCAGCGTGCGAGATTCGGGGAGGCCGAATCGGCGGCTGATCACCGGAACTTCCGCCGGATGGCGCTCGTGCACTGCCCCCGAAGTGCAGGCCGCCGGTGCGGGCCCGAGGCCCGCGTCGATTTGGTCCACAATCGCATCCACCTTCGCGGCCGTCAGGTTTTCGTAGTAGTCGTAGTTGATCTGCAGGGCCGGCGCACCCGTGCACGCGCCGATGCACTCGACCTCCTCGAGCGAGAACATCCCGTCGGCGGTGGTCTGCCTGTTGCCGATGGCGAGTTTCCGCTGGATGTGCTCGTAGATGCGGTTGCCGCCCCGCAGCATACAGGAGACGTTTGTGCACACCTGAACGTGGTATTTCCCGGCCGGCTTGCGCCGCAGCATCGAATAATAGGCCAGTGTCTCGGTGACCTGCAGGACGTTCAGGTCCAGCCGCCGGGCGATCTCCCCGATCATCTCGTCGCTGATGTGACCGAACTCGTCCTGTGTGTACAACAGCATGGGCACCAGCGCCGAGCGCGGCACCGGATAGCGCTTCCGCAGCTCGTTGAATTTGCTTTCCAGAGGCGCGGGCAGCGTCATGGTTGGTCTTCGCTCCGCACAGCTCAGCGGTCCACTTCTCCCAGAACGATGTCGATCGTGCCGATACACGCCACCACGTCGGCGATCAGCCGGCCTTCCACCAGCTTCGGCAGGGCTTGCAGGTTGACAAACGACGGCGCGCGCACCTTCACACGCCACGGCTTCGCCGAGCCGTCGCTCGCGACGTAGAAGCCCAGCTCGCCCCGCGGCGATTCCACGGTCTGGTAGACCTCTCCCGGCGGCGGCGAAAAGCCCTCGGTGAAGATCTTGAAGTGGTAGATCAGCGCCTCCATCTCCGTCTTCATCTTTTCGCGGTCCGGGGGCACGATGCCGGGCGCTTCAGCGCGGATGGGCCCTTCGTCGGGAATCTTGCCCATGGCCTGGCGGATGATCTTCAAGCTCTCGCCCATCTCGGCGACGCGCACAAGGTACCGCGCGTAGCAATCGCCCTCGGCGCGCGTGGGCACCTCGAAGTCAAACTCCTCGTAGCTCGAATAAGGAAAGAGCTTGCGGACGTCGTAGGCCACGCCGCTGCCGCGCAGCGACGGTCCGGATACACCCATGGCGATGGCGTCGTGGGCAGCCAGCACGCCGATGCCCTGCGTCCGCGCCAGCCAAATGCGGTTCCTGGTGAGCAGATCCTCGTACTCCTGGACGCGGCTCGGAAAGATGCTGAGAAAGCGCTCGATGGCGTCCAGCCAACCCGGCGGCGGCTCGAGCGCCAGGCCCCCGATGCGGAAGTAGCTGGTCATCATCCGCTGGCCGGAAACCATCTCCAAGATTTTCAAAATTTCCTCGCGTTCCCGAAAGCAGTAGAGGAACACCGACATCGCGCCAAGGTCGATGGCGTGCGTGCCGAGCCATACCAGGTGGGAGCCGATGCGCGTCAACTCGGTGAGCAGCACGCGAATGTACTGCGCGCGCTTGGGCACCTCCAGGCCCAGGAGTTTTTCCACCGCCAGGCAGTAACACAGGTTGTTGGACAGCGGCGCGAGGTAGTCGAGGCGATCGGTCAGCGTGATGGTCTGCGTATACGTCTTGGCTTCGCAGCTCTTTTCGATCCCGGTGTGCAGGTAGCCGATTTCGGGCCGCGCCCGCACCACCGTCTCGCCATCGAGCTCGAGCACCACGCGCAGCACGCCGTGGGTCGAGGGGTGCTGGGGGCCCATGTTCAGCACCATGGTCTTGGCGGCGCCGGTGACCGTATGGACCGTCGTGCTCATGATGGGCTTCTTCGCGCCTCCCTCAGCGGTACCCTTCCACCGGATAGTCCTTGCGCAGCGGGTGGCCTTCCCAATCTTCCGGCATCAGGATTCGCCGAAGGTCGGGGTGGCCCTCGAATCGCACGCCGAACAGGTCGAAAATCTCGCGCTCGTGCCAGTCGGCGCCGGGCCACACCGAGGTCACCGACTCGACTACCGGGTCGCTTCCGGCGATGCACACTTTCAGGCGCAGCCTTTCCCGTCGGGCGAGCGACATCAGGTGGTAGTTCACCTCAAAGCGCGGCTCCATCGGGAAGCGGTCCACGCCGGCGACGTCGGAGAGAAAAGTGAATTGCAGCTCGGGGTCACTGCGAAGGAATTCCGCGGCGCGCCGCAGGTGCTCCCGCGGCACCACGATGGTCAGCTCGCCGCGGAACGTGCGTGTCTCGGCGATGGCGGGGGCGCTCCAGGCGCGCAGTTTGCGCACAATCGGGTTCTGGTCGAGGTTCTGTGTCTCGGTCACGGGCTGCGGTCCCGGCGAGCCGCTCAGCGGTTCCAGTCCAGCGCGCCTTTTTTCCAGAGATAGATGTAACCCGCCAGCAAGATCAAGATGTAGAGCAGCATCTCGACAAAGCCAAACCAGTGGAGCTCGCGATAGACATAGGCCCAGGGGTAGAGAAAGATGGCCTCCACGTCGAACAGAATGAAGACCATAGCCACCAGATAAAACTTCACCGAGAACGGCTCCCGGGCGTCCCCGGTGGGCCGCACACCGCACTCATAGGGCTGCAGCTTGGCGCGTGTAGGCCGGCGGTATCCCACAAACGTCGAAAGCAGAAGGATGGCGCCCGCGAGCCCCATGGCCACGAGGAGGTGAATCAGCAACGGGGCATAGCTCTCGAGGTAGTTACCGCTCATCGTCAGCCAAGCTATAATAGCGGCCCGGCTGCCGCCCGGTCAAATGCGCGCCCCGCTCGTGAAATCTATGCCGGCCCGGTTTTGCGGCAGCGCAGTTTCGATTCCCGAGTGAACCTGGGCTTCAACACGAACGTGCGACTCGGCGGCACCCTCTGCCACATCCAGACGGAGGACCGCGGCGCCGACCATCCCTTCATCGATACGACCGTGTACACCCAGGGCCGCGTCCTGCATCGCCGCAGCTCCAGCTACCGGGACTTGCTTGGATCGCACGCGGCCAGCGATGCCGCGTTGCGACAGCGCATCGAACAGCAGCACCGCAGCGTCATCGAAGAGCTGCGCTCGGGCGCGCTGAAGCTCGATCCGCCCGTCCCGGCAAAGCCGGCGGCGGCCAGCGTCCCCACCGGCCTCCAGGTGCAGCTCCTGAACCCCGCCTCGTGGCTGACTGCGGATACGGCCAAGCTGCAAATCGAAGTGCGCGCTCGGAGCTCGCGGCAGGCCGCCGCAGGAGTGTACGTCGAGGTCGCGGTCGAAGGCGCTCGCGGCCCGGCGCGTTTTGCGGCACACACGAATACGCAGGGCTTCGCCGAGCTGAGTTTTCCCTTGCCGAGATTGGGGCCCAGCGGAGCGGCGCTGGTGATTCGCGCCACGGGCCCCTCGGGCGAGGATGAGATCCGCTACCAGCTCAGGCCGAAGAGCAATGTCTCCGCGCCGCGAGCGCCGGTGAGATGAACGTCACCGTCAACGGCGAACTCCGTGATATTCCCGCCGAGCTGACGGTGGCCGGCCTTTTGCGCCATCTCGGTCTCAGCGCCGATCGCGTCGCCATCGAGCGCAATTTACAGGTCCTGCCCCGCGCCCGCTGGGACGACACGCCGGTCCAGCCCGGTGACCGCTTCGAGGTTGTGCAATTCGTCGGCGGCGGCGAGCTGCGGACCGAACGCCTTACCTCCTACGAGTGAAGTGGAACACGGTCGATTCGTCTTTGCCACCTTGGCGCCAAGTCCACGTCTGGCTAAAGTGGTTGTCGTCTTCGAACCGGATGGTCAACTTGCGCATGTGACCTGCATCCGGGCTGGTCATATTGGTCGCATCGAGAAAAACAAATCCCAGCTCTGGGCTACCGGTCGCGGGCGGAACGGCGCGCATGCGGGGTTGGTTGCCCGAAGAGCAATAGTGAGTGAGCATCAAGTTGCTGCCGTCGAGGTTGTAGACGGTCAACATTTCCGGCTCGCCGCTTGGCGATAGCGTCTCGAGCAAGGCCGACCCGCCGGAGACGAACTTGTAAGAGACATGCACCAGTCTTCCACCCTCACCTTTGCCTTCCCACTCCCCCACCAGCGATTTCAGTTTGTCGAAGCCTGCGGCCGGTTTGAGTTGCGCCGCCGCGGAACTTGCCAACAATATCAGGGCCGCCAGCAAACAGGACATCGTGCGTAGTTTCATGGTGTGTTCCCTCCTCAGCGGTTTTTGATCAGACCTGGAAGCCTCAAGTTCCTCCGGTTGTACGGGGCTATTCCTCCCTCCACAATGCGCCTCGCTCCGGCTTTCCCACCGCACGGGTGGCGAACTGTTCGTAGAGCTTCTGAGGGGAAGTATTGTATTGTAGCTCTAGGCGAAAGTCCCCTTCCGCCAACTCCCACCTCGTTTCGCCGGTGACGCTGGTTAGGCGGCCAGTAGCTTGGCCAGCATGTCGAAGCAGCCGTTCCAGCCGGTGTTGTGCCGATCGCGCTGTTCGGCGTCGCGGAAGACTTCATGCGTCAGAACCACCTCGGTGGAATTCCCCCGTTCATGGAATTCGACGGTGACCAGGGTTTCATCCTGCTGTTCCTCCATCTGACCGGAAGCGGAAAACCGCTCCCACGCCCACGTGAAGACGAGCTTCTCGGGCGCCTTGATCTCCCGGAACGTGACTCGCTGATGGTAGACGTTGCCGTCCGCCGTGCGGATCTCCATGCGGTTGGTGCCGCCCGGCCGCACATCAAACTCGGTATAGCGGGGCGCATTCTTCGGGTCGTCGCGGCACATCCATTGCTCTAATTTTTCTCGCTGGATCCAGGCTTCGAAGACTTTCGTGCGCGGCGCCGCAAACGTTCGCCGGATTTGGAGCCTTGTTTCCGGGCCGGGGATTGGGCTGCCCATTTTGCATTCTCCTTGCTGTGGGATTCCTCGAGGAAGCGTGCCAGGGCTTCAAATTGCTGCTCCCAGAATTGACGGTAACGCTCAATCCATTCCGCGGCGTCCTTCATCGGCTCGGGAAGCAACCGGCAGCGGCGCACCCGGCCGTCCTTCTTCCGGACAATCAGGCCGGCGCGCTCGAGCACCCGCAAGTGCTTGGAGATCGCCGGCAGGGAAACGGGAAAGGGCTCAGCCAGGTGGCTCACCGAAGACTCGCCCCGCGCCAGCCGCGCCAGGATAGCGCGGCGCGTGGGATCGGCCAGGGCGGCGAAAGTGGCATCGAGGGAGGGCGTCATATACTTAACCATATGGTTTAGTATTGCCCCGGCCCCCCGAGCTTGTCAAGCGAAAAGAATGGGGAAGCGCGCCGGGGGCTGCCCCCGCCGCACTACACGCCGGCGAGCAGGTGGCCCATCTTGTGCTTCTTGGTCTGCAGGTAGGAGCGCGAGGCCCGCGAGGCGCGTGGCTGGCACGGCACGCGCTGCACCACACGAATGCCCGCCTGCTCGAGCTGCCGCACCTTCTCGGGGTTGTTCGAAAGCAAGCGCACGCGGCGCACTCCGAGCAGCCGCAGTGCCCGGGCGGAGAAGCGGTAGTCGCGGGAGTCGGCGGCAAAGCCCAGCCGGTGGTTGGCTTCCACCGTATCCATGCCGCGGTCCTGCAGCTCGTAGGCTCTCAGCTTGTTGAGCAGGCCGATTCCGCGGCCCTCCTGAGGGAGGTAGAGCAGCAGTCCGGCTCGCGAGCGGCCGATGCGCCGCAGGGAAAGCTCGAGTTGCGCCCGGCAGTCGCAGCGCTGCGAGGTGAGGACGTCGCCGGTCAGGCACTGCGAATGGATGCGCACAAGCGGCACCGTCGCTCCGTTCAGTCGGCCGTGTCGCAGCGCCACCGCAGTTTCCTCGCGCCCGCGGCCCTGGATGCCCAGCAGGGTGAACTGGCCAAAGCGCGTGGGAAGCTTCGATTCGGACACCACCCGCGCCGCTGCGGCTTTCGCCGAGCGTCGCGCGCGCACACGTGAGGTTTTTCGCTTCATCCGGAATGCGTATTATAGCAGGAGCGTGCCGGGCGGCGCCGCTTTACATCCGCCCGGCGATTGGCTAACGTAAGACGCCCGTCGAGCCGCCGATGGAAACGCTTTCTTCCGGCAAAGATCTGCTGTTCACCCTGCTGCTCAAGGTGGGTGTAGCGGCGTCGCTGGCGGCGCTGCTGGCCCGCTCGGCCATCTTCCGCAAGGTGCTCTACACCGAAGACCGCGACTTCGATCAGAAACTCCGTTTGATGCTGTTCATGACTCCGCCCATGGCCATCGGTGTCATGCTCCGGCTGGTGGGCCACCCTTACCGGTTTGCCGACCTCACCCTGGAAGGCTCGTTCATCCTGGGTTTGCTGGGCGGGCGCGTGGTCGGGCCGCTGGGCGGCTCGATGGTCAGCCTGCCGGCGTTCTTCCTCCATCACGAATGGCTCTCCATGCCCATGGCCGCCTCGGCGGGCTTGCTGGGCGGCCTGATCCGGCAGGTCATCCCCGACAAGGAGGAGCTCTGGAATTTCGGCCCCTTCCTTTTCCTGAGCATCCCCCGATGGCTGGTCCGGCTGGTGCGCGAGGCCCGCGGCTCGTGGGAAATGTTGCCCTTGGCCGGCTGCCTGGCGCTCGAGTTGGGTCGCCAAGCGCTGGGACTCACCTTTCCGTCGCGCTGGCTGTTTTTCGTCGAGGCGCAGGGCGCCTGGCCGTTCGCCCTGCTGCTGCTCTCGACGGTGATGGCCGTGGCCGTGCCCATCAAGATCTGGAACAACACGCGCGTGGAGATGAACCTCGAGCAGCACCAGCAGTTGCTGCTCAAGGCGCGCATGGACGCCCTCTCCAGCCAGATCAACCCGCACTTCCTCTTCAATACGCTGAACACCGTGGCCTCGCTCATCCGCTTCGACCCCGACATGGCCCGCGTCGTGGTCCTCAAGCTGAGCAACATCCTCCGCCGTCTGCTGCGCAAACACGAGACGTTTGTGCCGCTGCGCGAGGAGCTCGACTTCATTGACGATTATCTGGACATCGAGGTCGTACGCTTCGGCCGCGACAACCTGCAAATCTTTAAGCAAGTGGACGAGCACACCCTGGAAGCCTTTGTCCCCAGCATGCTGCTCCAGCCTATCGTCGAAAACTCGCTCAAGCACGGCCTGGCGCTGAAGCTCGAGGGCGGGCAAATCTATATCCGCACCTCCTCGCAGGACGGCCGCCTGGTCATCGAGGTCGAAGACAACGGCATCGGCATCCCGGAAGACCGCCTGCCGCAGGTTTATCGGGACGGCATCGGCATCAGCAACGTTCACGAGCGCCTGCGGGTGCTCTACGGCGGCGACTTCCGCATGGACATCACCAGCCGGGAAGGGCAGGGCACGCTCATCCGCATCGAAGTGCCCGAGCTGGTCTCCTCGCTCCCGGTAACGAGCTGAAGGCGGGGCCCGGCCGGGCCCAAAAAACACTTGACAAATTGCCGTCTCTACAGTAGATTCTGTTCTGACTGAAAGAACTGAAGATAATGCCGACCCTCTCCCCCATCGCCCAAAACTTCATCCTCCACTGGGGCGAAATGGGCACGCGCTGGGGGGTGAACCGCACCGTCGCCCAAGTCCACGCCCTGCTCTACCTCTCCCCGCGACCCCTCCACGCGGAGGAGATCTCCAAGACGCTGGCCGTGGCCCGCTCCAACGTCAGCACCAGCCTGCGCGAACTGCAGAGCTGGCGCATTGTGCGCGTGGTGCACGTGCTGGGAGACCGGCGCGACCATTTCGCGTCCAACAAGGATGTCTGGGAGATGTTCCAGATCATCCTCGAAGAGCGCAAGCGCCGCGAAATCGATCCGACGCTGCGCGTCTTGCAGGAGTGTGTCGCCGCGCTGGGCAAGGACGGCGCATCGGAGGCTTATACGCGCGAGCGCCTGCTGGCCATGCTCGACTTTCTGACCACGATTACCTCGCTCTACGAGGAGGTGCGGCGGATGCCTCCCGGAGCAATGCGCGGGCTGGCCCGCTGGCGCGGGAAGATGCGGAAGCTGATCGGGAAGTAGCGGGCTGGCGCGAACGGGCGACCGCCCGTTTTTGAGGCGCGATGATTTCTCTGAGCTCAGAGATGACGGATGCGAAGGGACGAAGGGCGCGCGCCGGCTGGGTCTTCTTCGACGGCCAGTGCGCCTTCTGCATCGCCTGGGCGCGCCGCTTCGGCCCGCTGCTCGAGCCCCTGGGCTTCGCCCTGGCGCCGCTCCAGGACGCGCGGGTGCAGGCGCTGCTCGGCCTGCCGCCCGAGCAATTGCTGCTCGAGATGCGCGTGCTGACCGCGGATGGCCGGCAATACGGCGGCGCCGATGCCTTCCTCTACCTGGCGCAGCAGATCTGGTGGGCCTGGCCTCTCTACGCGCTCGCCAAATTCCCCGGAATGCGCGGGATTCTGCGCGCCGGCTATCGCTGGGTTGCGGCACGGCGTCACTGCACCAGCGCCGCGTGCCTTCCCGGGCACAGTGCCGGCAGCGCCGGCGATCTCCGCCAACGAGGCTCGGGACGATGACGGCCACCGCGATTTTCCTCGCCGACCTGGGCATTACGGCTGGCATTTCGCTGGCCGTGGTGGCATATCTACGTCGCCACTTGAACGACCTCCTCGCGGAACTGTGCGGCACGGCGGAACGTGCGAAGTTCTGGAGCGCATTTTCCAATGTTGCGCTGATCCTCGTGCCGCTGATCTTCGCCCTGCAATACCAGCCGGAGCTGAGCCAAAATACCACCGCCGTGCTCGAGATGGGCTCGCAATTGAAATGGGCTCTCGTCGGGTTGGTCGTGACCCTCGTGACCCTGGGGACTGTGGTCGGCCGGTTCATTCCGCGCAACCGACCTGCTTCGGGAAACTCCGAGGTCAGAATGCCAGGCTCGGGCGGGCCGTCCTGAGGATCGCGGCAAGAGGAAGCCATTAGACTACTCGTATACGGCCATTGGGCTGCCAACCGACTCCCAATCGCCATCGCCGCCGCGCCCTCCTGGAATTCGACCTCCATCCCTGGGCGTCGCGCACTCCACCGCCAGTCACTCGCTTCCGCCGAGCAGGCATCGAGAGGCAGGGCTGGCCCTGCCCTGAACTCTTGTGTGTGCGGAAAGCTAGTGGCTGACCGCTGAGGGCTGTTCAGGCGCGGGCGGAGGCAACTGCGCCCAAGACCTTCTGATAATAGGCTTCGTAGCGCGGGATGACGTCGTTGGCGCAATACTTTTTGCGGGCGTTGACGCGCGCCTGCTGGCCCATGGAGCGGCCGCGGTCAGCGCGCGAAAGGACTTCCAGCGCATATTTCGCCGCCGCGGCGACATCACTGGGCGCCACCAGATAGCCGTCCACGCCGTGCTCGACCACTTCGGGCAGCCCGCCCACGTTGCTGGCGATGACCGGCACCTCACAGGCCATGGCCTCGAGCGCCGCCAGGCCGAAGGACTCCATCTCCGACGGCAACAGGAACAGGTCCGCCAGGCCGAGCTTGTCGTAAACGCGGTCCTGCTTGCCGAGGAAATAGACGTCTCGTCCCAGGCACTTCTGCCGCACCAGCCATTCGGCCGAGCCGCGGTCCGGTCCGTCGCCGATCAGCAGGAGCTTTGCCGGCATCTTCTCGCGCACCAGCGCGAAGATCTCGATCACGTCGGTGACGCGCTTCACCGGCCGGAAATTCGACAGGTGCGCCAGAATGGGCTCGCCGTCGGGCGCCCATTGCGCGCGTTCTTCGGGCGCGCTCGCGCGGCAGTATAGGTCGCAGTTGACGAAGTTGGGGATGACCTCGATAGGGTTGTGGATGTCGAACTCCTCGAGCGTGCGCCGCTTCAGGTAATGGGAGATGGCCGTGACCCCGTCGCTCTGCTCGATGGAGAATCGCGTGATGGGCAGGTAGCTGCGGTTGCTGCCCACCAGGGTGATGTCGGTGCCGTGCAGCGTGGTGATGAACGGGAGCCGTCGCGGCGCCGCCATCGAGCGCGCCAGCAGCGCGCTCACCGAATGCGGGATGGCGTAGTGCACGTGCAGCAGGTCGAGCCCGGCCGATTCGGCCACCTCCACCATCTTTACTGCCAACGCCAGCGCGTAAGGCGGATGATCAAACAGCGGATAGCTGCTGACCTCAACCTCGTGGAATTGGATGCGTTCGCTCCCGAAGTGCAGCCGGATGGGCGGCGCGTAGCTGATGAAGTGCACAAAGTGGCCGCGGGCGGCGAGCTCCATTCCCAGCTCGGTGGCCACCACGCCCGAGCCGCCATAGGTGGGATAACACGTAATCCCGATTTTCATTGCCGCTTCGTATCCCCAGATGGCTCCAACCGCGCCTGGCGGGCGAACCCGCTTCGGCGGGTTGCGACCCTTCTCCCGGGTGCGCTTGCTTGCCCGCATAGCAAACTCTACCAGCCGCGCGCGTCCCGGGCAAACCGCCTTGCGCCTGCTGCGGAGCAATGCTAGATTCGCGGGCTTCTATCAGACACTGATTAAGCGCGGCAGGGAGGCTCGCGGTGACACGCCTGGCGGGCAAAACGGCGCTGATTACCGGCGGGGGTACGGGCATCGGCCGGGCCTGCGCGCTGCTGTTTGCACGAGAAGGAGCCAAGGTGGCTCTGGCCGGTCGGCGTGCTGAGCCGCTGGCCGCGATTGCGAGCGAGATCCGCAATTCGGGCGGGGAGGCTTTGGCGGTGACCTGCGACGTGGCTAAGTCGGCGGATGTCGAGCGGGCCGTGAGGTCGGCCGTGACGCGCTTCGGCCGGCTCGACATCGTGGTCAATAGCGCCGGTGCGCTGCTGGTAGCCACTGCCGAAGAAACTTCCGAGACCGACTGGGACCGGCTGTTGGCCATCAACCTGAAGGGCACGTTTCTGGTCTCCCGCGCCGCCTTGCCAGAACTGCGCAAGGCCGGCAAGGGCTCGGTTGTCAATATTGGCTCGGTTTTGGGTATCGTGGGGATGAAGAAGCGCGCTGCCTACGCGCCGTCGAAAGGCGGCGTTGTGCTGCTGACCAAGGCCATGGCGCTCGACCACGCGCCAGAAGGCATCCGCATCAACTGCATTTGCCCGGCACTGGTCGAGACGGAGCTTGTGAGCGAGCTTTTCTCCACGGCGCCGGACCCGCAGGCCGCCCGGCACGCGCGGCATCGCGCAGATCCCGCTCGGCCGGTTGGGGCGGCCGGAGGACGTGGCCCAGTTGGCGCTATTCCTGGCCTCGGATGAATCCTCCTGGCTGACCGGGGCGGCCTTGCCGCTCGATGGCGGCCTGACGGCTTACTGAGGGTTGCGCAGATGGCTTCCCGGCAGATCGAACGCGCGCACTGGGCCCAGCAGGAGCTGGCCCGCCGGCTGCGCCGGAGCAACGCGGCAAGGCTATTTGGCTTCGAGCTGGAGGCCGCCGAGGCGGGGCGTGCCGTCGTGCGCATGCGGGTCAAGGCAAAACACAGGCAGGTGTACGGCGTAGCCCACGGAGGAGTCGTGGCGGCGCTGGCGGATACGGCCGGCGGGATGGCCAGCTACACGGTTTTGCCGCGAGGCACGCGCCTGGCCACCGTGGAGATGAAAATCAATTTCCTCGAGCCTGTGGAGCGCGGAACTCTGCGCGCCGAGGCGCGCGTCTTGCGCCGGGGCAACAACTTTGCGGTGGCTGACTGCGACGTCCTGGATTCGTCGGGGCGCCTGGTGGCAAAGGCGCTGATGACTTTCTCGATCGGCCGGGTTGGGAAAAAGCGCCGGCGCTAGAAGCCACTCCACGCCGGCGTCTCGCTTGGGTATCAGGCTGAAGCCGCCGACGGACGAACGATCCCGGCCGGGCTGAAGTTCTTCGGCCCTCCCCACAACGGCGGAATGCACGCAGAACGACAACCGGCCGAGGTCAAAAGATTACTGGCCGTTCGTGCCGCCCTGGGCGGCCTCCTCGCCTTCCTTGTAAACGTACTTGATCACCTGCTTGTAGATCAGCAGGTTGGGGCTGCCGTAGCGGGTCAGCTTGATGCAGTCGCGGTCGTACCACTCGATGGTGCCGTGCAGGACCTCGCCGTCGTGCAGCACCACCGCCACCGCCGTGCGCGCCTGCATCTGCTTCACCCAATAAAAGTTCTCGGCGTGGGTTTGTTCGGGCGGCGCAGGCTTCTTATGCGGCTGCGGCGGCCCGTGGAGCGGACGAGTGGCCAGTTGCTCCTTCACTTCAGTTAGAGTGGGGCGAAATAGCTTGCGGTTCACCATCAGAACTCCTTCTTAGGATAAGCGTTCCCCCGAAAAATGCGGGCTTCGGTTTCTCTGATGCGCAAAACCCTGCGCCAGTTTCCCGGCCGGCTGCGCAAAACCCCTGACGTTCGCTATCGTGCGGCCAGCGATATCGCCACTGCATCCAGGCCCAGCAGGCGGTTGATGTTGCGCCGCAGCCTGCCATGGAGCTGGTCCAGGCCCTCTACGGCCTGCGCGACCCATTCCAGGTCGATCTTCTTGCTTACCGCCTCCAGTTCCTGCTTGAGGGCTGGGTTCCTTAGCACACAGTTCTTGGGGCCGCAGGACAATTCCAGTAGGTCGGTCAGCACACTATAAAACACGCCCAAAAGATTTTCAAGCGACTCTTTTTGGTCCTTGGCCAGCCGGGAGGTTTCGGCAAACAGCCGAGCGTAGGAGCGCGCCTCGACGGCCTGCTCCACTACTTGTAATACGTCGCGGCGCAAGCGCACGGCCTGCTCGATGTCCATACCGAGGGCCACACCCGGGCTGCCCTCGGCGAGTTGCGCCGCGAGCTTCCGCTCGCCGGCCTTGAGCTTCGTGCGTCGCTTGAGGATCTCTTCTACCTGCGCGGCGGCCAGCGGGGCCAGGAAGATTTGCAAACAGCGCGAGCGGATGGTGGGCAGCAACTGGTAAGGGTTTGGCGCCAGCAGGATGAGCGTTGCGCTTTCCGGCGGCTCCTCCAGGATTTTGAGGAAAACGTTGGCCAGGTCCCAGCGCATCGTTTCCGCGCCATCGAGAATGAATACGCGCCGCCGGCCCACAGGCTTGAAATAGGCGGCGCGCTGCACCGCGCGCAATTGCCCGACGTGTAGCACCGGCCGTGCCACCGGGTTTCGCAGACGAATCGGGTCGGGCACGATGGCCCAGACGTCCGGGTGGGTTTGCAGGATCAGCGGGACGCGCTCGACAGTGGCCGAGTCGGTGTTTTCACCGCGCTCGGCCAGGCCCTGTTCGACCAGCGGCTGCGGCTCGGCCAGCAGGGCGATGCGCCGGCAGGGCTCGCACTCGCCGCAGAAGTCGTCCTTGCGGCGTTCGCAGTTCGCCGCCTGGGCCATCATCCGCGCCAGAGTGTACTTGCCCACGCCACGCGGGCCGCTGAAGAGCAACGCGTGCGGCACCCGCTCGGTCGCCAGCATTCCCCGCAGGGCCGCGACCACTCTCTGATTGCCGAGAAATTCCTCAAATCCCATTCTTATCCCGTGGTTCGTCTCTCTGACTAGTTCTCTCCATCTCTCTCGCTGTTTCTGTCTCTCACCTGGTCGGCGCCAGACCCACCAAAAGCGGATTTACCGTCGCCATGACGGCGCGATGTATCGCCGCAGGCGGGCGCAGCGTGCCCGCGGCCGCGTCGAAGCACTCCACTGTCACCCAATTCGGCTCGGTCGCCAGCCGGTCATAGACCAAAGCCGCCTGTTCGAGGTGATTTAGGTCGGCCTCCTGCAAATCGCGCTGAAGTTTTGTGTACTCGCGGGCCGCCTTCAGCCCCACCAGGTGGTGCGCCTCTCCCGCCGGCAGGCGCAGGTAAATCACCAGGTCTTCCACCGGCAGGCTGTAGATCCCGTACTCCAGGCGCTTCAGCCACGAGAGGAACTCCTCGCGGCGCTGCGCGCCCACGCGCGCTGTTTGGTGCGCCAGGTTGGAGCCGATGTAGCGGTCGGCGAGGACGGTTTTTCCCTCGGCGAGCGCGGCTTCGAGCTCCGGCTTGGCCTCCAAGCGATCACCTGCATAGAGCAGGGCAGAGAAGTGTGCATCCACCACGTCCAGCCGTCCGAACTCGCCGTTCAGGTAGCGCGCCACCAGCCGCCCGAATGACGACTCGTACCGCGGAAAGCTGTAGCGTACGTGCGCGACGCCGCGAGCTTCCAGCGCGCGGCTCAGCAGGTCAATCTGGGTGCGCTTGCCCGAGCCGTCTATCCCTTCGATGGCGATGAATCTGCCGCGGTGGGGCATCAGGGTGACGCCCAGTCTAGCGTGAGTCGTTTCCTGCTGCAACCTTGAGCCCGAGACGCACGGGCGTTCGACTGAGGGCCTCCAGCGGGTTTGGTCTGTTAGAATCCCCCTCGATGGGCATGCAAACTACTGCCATCGCCGCCAACGTCGAAGCCATCCGCGAACGCATTCATCGCGCCGCGCAGCGCGCCGGCAGAAAGTCGGAGGAAATCACTCTGGTGGCCGTCGCTAAGACCTTTCCCTCCGAGGCCATCCGCCAGGCCTTTGCCGCTGGCCTGCGCCATTTCGGCGAGAATCGCGTGCAGGAGTGGGAGGCCAAGCAAGCTCTGCTCCGCGACCTCGACGCCTGCTGGCATCTGGTCGGCCACCTGCAAAGCAACAAAGCCGCCCGGGCGGCGCGCCTGTTCCGTGCGGTGGATTCGCTCGATCGCGTCGAACTGGCGCAAAAACTCGATCGTGCGCTTGGCCAACTCTCTGGGAGTGGGTCCGGGGAGTCGAGCGATCAGAGCTTCAGCTCGAACATCCGCCCAGGGGCGCAGCCTGCTGCGCCCCTGCCGACGGCGCGCATGCAGGTGCTGATTGAAGTCCGCCTCGCGCCGGAAGAAACCAAAACCGGCGTCGCCGAAGCCGATCTGCCGACCCTCGCCGAAGCTGTCTGGGCGCTGCCGCATCTTGACCTCCGCGGCTTGATGTGCATTCCGCCCTATTTCGACCATCCGGAACAGGCGCGGCCGTACTTCCGCAAGCTCCGCCAGCTTCGCGACGCCCTGCGAGAACTGCTCCAGGCTCCTTCGGCTCGTCATTCTGAGAACCGACGCGGTCGGGCTGAAGAATCCTTCCTGCCCGAATTGTCCATGGGCATGTCGCACGACTTCGAGGTCGCCATCGAGGAGGGCGCCACGCAGATTCGCCTGGGCACGGCCATCTTCGGCCCTCGCTCCGCGCGGTGACGCCTTCCTCAGCGTAATATGAACAGAAGGAATGCGCCTTGCCCGGCGGGTGTTGATTTGATCGAGGTCTCTGAACGCAAAGGCACAGTTCATTTTTCCGTGCGGGTGCAGCCGCGGGCCAGCCGCAACGCCATCGGCGGCGAATGGCAGGGCGCGCTGAAGGTACACCTGATGGCCCCACCCGTGGACGACCGCGCCAACGACGCGCTGCGACGCCTCCTGGCCGAATATTTGGAAATCCCGGTCGCGGCTGTTAGAATTCTTTCCGGCGAGCGCAGCCGAACCAAGCACCTAGAGGTGTGGGGAGCGAGCGCTGAACGCATCCGCGAACTGGCCAAGGGCCCTCCAGGCTGAGTGCTGGGGAGGCCTTTTTCGTGATGCCGGCGGAGCGCCTGGGGATCATGAAGTGGAAAACGGAATAGGGAAGAAGCCCATCAGGCCCGACATCAAAGCCATCCAGGACGAACTGCGCGCCGCCGGGCTCGACGCCTGGCTGTTTTACGACTTCCGCTGTCGCGACCCGATCGCCCACCGCATCTTGGGGCTCTCCGCCGAGGGTATGGCCACGCGCCGCTGGTTCTACCTGATTCCGTCGCGGGGCCAGCCGCGGAAGTTGGTGCACCGCATCGAATCGGGCGTGCTGGACCGCCTGCCCGGCCAGAAACTCATCTATGGCCGGCAGGAGGAGCTGCGCAAGAACCTGCCGCGGATGCTGGGTCGAGCCCGAAAAGTGGCCATGCAATACTCGCCGCGCAACGCCATCCCTTACGTCTCCATGGTGGACGCCGGCACGGTGGAGCTGGTGCGCAGCCAGGGCCGCAAGGTGGTCAGCTCAGCCGACCTGGTGCAGAGGTTTGAGGCCTGCTGGACTCCCGAGCAGCTCGAGTCGCACTTCGCCGCCGGGCGCGTCATTGACCGCGTCACCCAGGAAGCCTTCGCCCGGGCGGCGCGTCGCGTGCGCGACCGCTCCGCCTTCACCGAATACGACTTGCAGCAATGGATTCTTGAGCAGTTTCGCGCGCATTCCGTCGTCACCGACGAACCGCCGATCGTTGCCGTTGGGCCGCACTCCGGCGACCCGCACTACGAGCCCAGGGCTGGCTCCTCGGCCACCATTCGCGAAGGCGACCTGCTCCTGCTGGACATCTGGGGCAAGACCGCGGGGGCGGGCAGCGTCTATTACGACATCACCTGGGTGGGTTACCTCGGCGCCCGGGTTCCCGAGAAGTTCGCCAAGGTCTTTGCGATTGTCCGCGAGGCGCGCGACCGCGCCGTGGCCTTCGTGCGCGACTCCCTCGGGGCGGGGCGGAAGATCCAGGGCTGGCAGGTGGACCGGGCCGCCCGCGAAGTCATCCGCAAGGCCGGCTACGCCAAATACTTCGTCCATCGCACCGGCCACAGCATCGGGCAGGAGGTTCACGGCAACGGCGCCAATATGGACGGGCTCGAGACCCAGGACGTCCGCCGGGTCATCCCGCGGACGTGCTTTTCAGTCGAGCCGGGCATTTACCTTCCCCAATTCGGCGTGCGCAGCGAAGTGAACGTGTACGTGGAGGACGCCCAGGCGCGGGTTACCGGGCCGTCGCAAACCGAAATCCTCCCGCTGCTGGCTCGGTGAGCGAAACGACGACCGTGGCAGAAGCCAAGTCCAGACCCGGAAACGGCAACCCCGCCCTGGCCGTAGTCGTGGTCCTGGCCGCCTGGCTGGTGCCGGGACTCGGCCACCTGCTGCTGCGTCGATGGGGCCGCGCCCTTGTCTATTTCCTCGCCGTGGGTACCCTCGCGGTCACCGGCCTGGCCCTGCGCGGCAATATTTTTTCCGGCTCCAGCGGCGACTTCTTCGACAAGCTGGGGTTTCTCGCCGATGTCGGCGCAGGCGTGTTCTACTTCGTCTCCAATTTCGTGCACAATGGCGGGCCGGACGTCTCCCGGGCTGCGGGCGACTACGGCACGCGCTTCTTCGCCACCGCCGGGGTGCTCAACCTGCTCTGCGTGTTGGAGGCGCACGAGATTGCCCGGGGAAGGAAGGCATAGCGGCTTGTCAAGCCCATGAACCTGAACCACTTCCAGGCCCTGCTGCTGTTTGCCTTCGTGATTTCCGTGGCTTTCGCTTATCTGACCAAGCAGACGCTCAGCGAGCGTTTAAAGTACGCTCTTTGGGCTTTCCTGGCCTTTCTGGTGGTCGGAGTGGCGCTTGGCTGGGTGATGTACTCGATGTCGCGCTGAACGCGCGGAAACGCCGTGGTTTGACACTATTTTCTGCCCGGTGCTACAGTGGGCTCACCGTGCGAGCCGAGGTAGCTCAGCTGGTAGAGCAGACGATTCGTAATCGTCAGGTCGCCGGTTCGATCCCGGCCCTCGGCTCCAGAGTTACAGTTCCTTCCGGCAGCTAACCTGTCCGCCATCTCATCCAGGCGCTGACCGTGCAGTTGATGGTTGCCAGCGCGGGATCGCTCGCCAGAAGAATCCTCGCAGAGAGAATATTGAAGTCGCCCTTTCAATAATTTTGATCGCGACGCCACACGTTAAAGAAATGCTCGAAGGAAAATGAAAAGCCCACCGGTGAAGGTGGGCTTCCCAGAGGGGAGAATAGTTCCAGGCCCATGCGCGGAAGGCACCAGAACTCTTGTCCTCGAGAGAAGTCTAGACAAGCCCAAAGAGCGAAGTCAAGTGAAGAAACGATTGAAATCCACAGGTAAAAGCCTTTTGTTTTCAAGGTGTTAGACCAGAATGTAGGGGCAAGTTGTGCGGCAATTCACTCCGGCTGCGGCCAAAATTGCTGTCCGTCAGTAAAAGTCCTTTGCTTCTATGGGCTTGCTAGAAAGCCCCAGTTGCAGAATTTCAACCTGGGACGTGCGGTCGAAAACCTTGCCCGGGAAAAAATATTTCACCAAAATTCGCACGCCTCCAAAACCGATCCCGGCTACCAGCGCAAAGAACAGGATGACGCCGGTGCCGATGATTGTGCCCACCAGGATCTGCGCGATATTTGGGTCCGTCAGCGATTGTCGCGGCTCATTCCAGGTCACCTGAGTCTCATAACGCACCTGCTCGAGCAAAGTATTGGCCAGGCTGTGGGATCTCGTGTTGACAACCAGCATCACCAACGACCCCTTGCGCCGCGCGAACAAGGGCGCGGGCGAGTTTGCAGCCGAGTCCTGCGCTGGATTGAGGGGAAACCACCGGCCGAGCTCTTCAAGCTTGCGCGCTGCCGACTGCGGCGTGGGGTAGGCGGCCAGCAGCAAGGTTGCCTGCTGCTTCCCTACACGGAAGCGGGCCAGCACGGCCTCGGCGCCGTCGGCAAAGCCCAGCCAATCGCCGTTGCCGAGCGGCAAGAGGCGCTGCAACGCTACCGGCCCGAGCAGGTAGCGCTCGGAGTTTGGTACCCGGCCCTGCGCCGGGAAATGCAGCTCGAGCGTCGGGAAGGGGGAGCGGTCGGCGGCCGTCAATCGTGCCACCAGGGCCTTCAAGTCCACTTTCAGGAGTTGCAGATCGCTTCCCGTGACGTCCAGCAGCAGGTTTCCAACGGTCGCCAAAGCACGCTGCCGGGCCAGGGCCGAGTGTGCAGTCAGACCCGCAGGCGACATGGGCTCGGCAAGCAGATAGGTATAAAGGCCGTACGACCCGGTCGTGTCGCGCATCCGGTAAAGCGTCGCCGTCAGTGTGTCATGGCCGCGGCTATAGATTCGCCGCTCGGCCGACAGCGCGCCGTATTCCCCGAAGATGGCTGCGTCGGCGCCCACCCATTGCTCGAGCGCGTCCGCGCGGTACGAGACGCTGGCCGCCGGGGCGCTCCAGCCGGAAAACGACGGCGGAAGCAACTCTTGACCCGCGGCAGGCAATGCCGCGCTGGCCAGAAGCACCCAGCCGCCGAGGAGAAGTTTGCGCATCCCTGTCTCTCGATTAGACGCCACAATTTTACCGCGGGTTCCCCGCCGGCGCCACAACAAGCTAGTGATTGCCCAGGCCGGCCTTAGGTGGGTTGTTGTAGGTCAGGCTGTTGATGCTTTGCAGGTAGCTCTCCATACCGTGGTAGAGCCCCTCGGCGACGCGCTGGCGATTCTCGGGTTTCTTGAGCATCTGTTCGTCGGAGGGGTTGCTGATGAACGAGATTTCCGAGAGCACGGAGGGCATGTTTGCCCCGATCAGGACCACGAACGGCGCCTTGCGCACCCCGCGGTTCTTCAGCGTTCGGTTAACCCGCTGGAGCCGCAGGGTGAGGGAGTCCTGGATGACCGTGGCCAATTCCCGCGACTCCTCGATCTTCTCGTTGCGGGCGATTTTCTTGATCATGTCCTGTAGCTCGTGGATGGAGCTCTGCGAGAGGGCGTTTTCGCGGGCGGCCACGTCCATGGCTTCGGCCGAGGCGGAAAAGTTCAGGTAGTAGGTCTCCACTCCGCGGGCCTTGTGGTCGCGGCTGGAGTTGGCATGGATGGAGATGAACAGGTCGGCCTTGGCCTGGTTGGCGATGGCGGTGCGGTTTTCCAGTGGGATAAACGTATCATCCCGGCGCGTGAAGACGACTTCTGCCCCGGGCAGCCGCTGCTGGATGATCTTTCCCAGCCGCAGGGCGATGTCCAGGCACAAATCCTTCTCCATCAGGCCTGTGGGGCCGATGGTGCCGGTGTCGTGGCCGCCGTGGCCGGCGTCAATCACTATCCGGCCGATTTTTAGGCCCAGCGCCCGGGTTAGAGACTGCTGGCCGTTGTGCGTGGGTTGCGGCACAGGCGGCGGTCCTAGCACGGCGGCCGTCTCCTTCGTGGACTTGGCAGCCTTGGCGCGCGCTGGCGCCGCGCCGCCGCGGCCGATCGTCAGTCTTGCCTCATCGCCTCGGGCGGACTCCGCCACCGCCTTGGGAGACCTCGTGGGCTTGCTGGAGGGCTTATCGGCGCGGGCGGCTTCGGTCTTCTCGGGCGGCCCGGCCTTGGGCGTCTTTTCAGGTTCCGGCAGCGGGGCCGCTCCCGATTTGGCCACCGTGGCCGGTTCACCGTAAACGTCTATCACCAGGCGGTAGGGATTCGGCAACAGAAAGACCGAATAGTCCTTCACTTTATCCACGTCGAGCACGATGCGGACCACGCCCGCCTGGTTCTGCGCCACCCGGATGGTCTTCAGAAAGCCGCTCTGCACCTCCAGGGTCTTGCCCGCCAGGGTTGAGCTCAGCTTCGCCCGGTTCAAATCGAAGTAGATGCGGTCGGGATCGGCAATGCGCGCGGCCTGGTATTTCACTTCCTCCTCGACGTCAATGACGATGCGGGTGTAATTCTCAGCGTTCCAGGTGCGGATCTGCGTGACCTGGGGCAGGTTGCGCTGTTTTTCCGCTTGCTCGGCCAGTTTCCTGCGCGAGGCGGGCTTGCTGGCCTGTTCCCGGGCCGCGGCGATCTCCGCAAGTGCCTGCTGGGCCTCCGCGCCGCGCGGCGACCGAGGATGCCGTCGCAAGAACTCCTCAAACGTCTTCTGGGCGAGGTCGGGCTGGTCGAGGTCGTCCTTTTGGATCTGCCCGATGGTCAGCAGAGCGTCTTCGCGATGGCGGCTGGCCGGGTATTCGTGTAGCAGGAACTGATACGAATCAATGGCCGACTGGTAGTACTTGGGGTCGAATTGCCGGCCCATCTCCTGGTACATTTCTGCCACCGCTACAAGCGCCGCGGCCACTTCTGCGGCATGTGGCGTAATCAGATAGACGCGCCTGTAGCCGCTCACCAGTCGCAGGTACTCCTCGAGCTTGCGCTCGTTCTTGGGCTTCCCCTGGAGGGCCGTGCGCTGCTTTTCGGCGCGTTCAAATTGGGATCGCGCGGCGGCGCGCTTCGAGGTCAGGGATTCCGCCTGTGCCGCAGGCAGCAGGCAGAGGGATACGGCGACCGCCAGTGAGAGGCGGAGCAGGGACGACGGAATTGCGGCGCGGGGCCGCAAGGTATGCCTCATTCGTTCGTGAAAATCAACCGGCCCCGCTCATCGGTTGTCCGGTAGATGGGGCGCGAGGCGCTCCACCAATCCTGGAGGCGGCCGGAGCCCGGCTGGAAGTAGGATTCGGTTACTTTCTGCACGTATTGGCGCGTTTCGGGGATGTTGGGTACGCCCCGGGCGCGGTCCACGGCGCCCTCCCCAGCATTATATGCCGCAATGGAGCGGACCAGGTCGCCATTGTACCGCTCGAGCAGCGTGCGCAAATAGCGCACGCCGGCATCGAGGTTCTGCTTCGGGTTCAATGCGTCCCCGGCGCCAAATCGCACTGCTGTCCCCGGTACCAACTGCATCAGCCCCACCGCTCCCTTGCGGGAAATCGCTCGAGGGTTCCAGCCCGATTCGGCCTCGATGACTGCCCGCACCAGCGCGGGGTCTACGCGGTGCCGCTCGGCCGTTTCGTCGGCGAGCAGCACAAGCCCTTCCCTCGGAAGCGCTTGCCGCGCCCCGACAGTCCGAGACGCGGCTGGCGAATTGACCCCCGCCTGAGCCACAGCAGCACGGCGAACGCCGCGCCCGGCATTACCCTCCGCTCCGGGCGCTCGCCGCCGAACGGGCTCCTCTGCGTTGATGAACACGCGCTTGCCATGCTCATCTAGGTAGGATGCGATTTGCGCGCGCGCAGGTGCTGCGGACAAACTAAGCCACAGCAGGAGGATGCCCGCTGCGCCGGCCGCGCGGGAGCCCGTCAGTGTTCGGGGAAAGCAGAAAGTTCCCACTTCCTGATGGCAAAACACGGCACACCTTATGGTGAGGAAAGTGTCCTCTCCCGGACACGCTTCTAGCGCTGAGGTAAATCATAGCATCTGCTCGATGATGGCGTACACCCCTTCAATAGCCTTTTTTAGTGAGGATGTGTCTTTTCCGCCAGCCTCGGCCAGATCCGGTCGCCCGCCCCCGCTCCCGCCAACTTGGCGAGCCACGGCCTGCACGATTTTGCCGGCATGGAGCCGGCTGGTGAGGTCTTTGGTGACGCCGCTGATCAAGGCCACTTTCCCATCTTCGGCTGTACCCAGGACGACTACCCCCGAGCCAAGCTTCTGTCGCAGGGTGTCCACCAACTGGCGCATGGCCTCGCGGTCCATCTCGTCCACCTTGGCCGCAAGCACGCGCACGTCCTTGACCGTGCGCACCTGTTCCAGCAGCTCGTCGAGCTGCGAGTAGGCAGCCTTGCGCTTGAGCGCATCGCGCTGCTTCTCCATCTGCCGGACAGCGAGCGTGAGCCGCTCCACCGCCGCAGGGAGGGCGTCTTCGCTGGCGTTCAGCATCGCAGCGAGTTGCCGCAGCGTGGCCCAGGCCTCCTGGTAATTGGCCAGCGCGCGTGCGCCAGAGATGGCTTCGACGCGGCGGACGCCTGCGGCCACCGATTGCTCGGCGACGATTTTGAACACGCCGATGTCGCCCGAGCGGCGCACGTGCGTCCCGCCGCAAAGCTCTTTGCTGTAGAAGCCGCGGGGAGCTGCGGGGTCGGGGATGGTCACCACGCGCACGTTTTGCTCCGGGTACTTGTCCCCGAAGAAGGCCAGCGCGCCGGAGGCCAGAGCGTCGTCCAGCGTGGTCACATCCGTGAGGACTTCGACATTGCGCAGGATCTCTTCGTTCACTTGCTGTTCGATTTCGCGCAGTTCGTCGGTGTCCACCGGGGCGAAGTGGGAGAAGTCGAAGCGCAGATGGTCCGGCGCAACCAGCGAGCCGGCCTGCTTGACGTGCGCGCCCAGGATGTTGCGCAGCGCGGCGTGCAGCAGGTGCGTGGCGGTGTGGTTGCGCTGGATGTGCTCGCGGCGGGCGCCGTCGGCCTCGAGCGCCACCCGGTCGCCGACGCGCAACGTCTCTTTGGCCACAATGCGGTGCGCGATCAGCCCGGCCACCGGGTAATACACCCCGCGCACCTGTGCCACTTCCAGCGTGTGCTCGTTGTTGTAGATCGAGCCGACGTCGGCCACCTGCCCGCCCGCCTCGGCGTAGAACACCGTGCGGTCCAGCACAATCTCGGCTTCGGCGCCCGGCGGGATCTCGTTCACCTGGCCATGTTTTGTAAGCATCGCTTCGATGCGGCAGTCGCGGGCGCTTGCGCCGTAGTAGAAGTCGGGCTCGGTGCGATACGTTTCGGCCAGCTTGGCATAGACGGGGCTCGCGGCCGCCTTACTCACGCCCTTCCACGACGCCTTGGCCCGCTCGCGCTGCGCTTCCAGCGCCCGCTCAAACTCGGTTTCCTTGAAGTGAATGCCCTGTTCGCGGAGCACGTCAGTGATGAAATCGAGTGGCAGGCCGTAGGTGTCGTAAAGCCGGAATGCTTTTTCGCCCGGATACCAAACTTCAGGTTGTTTCTTCCTTCGCTCGAGCAGCGGACCGATCTCTTCTTCAAGCTTCTTCAGGCCGACTTCGATGGTCCGCGAAAAACGCTCTTCCTCGGCCTTGATGACCGTGTCCACACGCCCGATGGATTCGAGCAGCTCGGGATACGCCTCGCGCATCAACTCCGCCACCTGGCTGGCCATTTCGTAAAGGAACGCTTTCTCCAGGCCCAGCATCCGCCCATGCCGCACGGCGCGGCGGATGATTTTGCGCAGCACGTACCCGCGGCCCTCGTTCGACGGCAACACGCCGTCGGAGATCAGAAACGCCGCGGCGCGGCTGTGGTCGGCAAGAATGCGCAGGGAAATGTCGGTCTCGCGGCTCTCTCCGTAGGGTTTGCCGGAAAGCTCGCTGGCGAAATTCACCAGCGGCCGCAACAGGTCTGTATCAAAGTTGCTGGTCTTGCCCTGGAGCACCGCGGCCAGCCGCTCGAGCCCCGCGCCTGTGTCAATCGAGGGCTTCGGCAGAGGCTTCAACTCTCCGCTTGCATCGCGGAGAAACTGCATGAACACCAGGTTCCAGATTTCCACGTAGCGCCCGCACTCGCACCCGAACTGGCAATCCTTGTGGCCTTGGTCGGAAGCGGCGGGGCCCATGTCGTAGTGGACTTCGCTGCACGGGCCGCACGGGCCGGTGTCGCCCATGGCCCAGAAGTTTTCCTTCGAGCCGAACTCGTAGATGCGCTCCTTAGACACGCCCTGGCTCAGCCAGTGCTCGTAGGCCTCGGCGTCGCGGGGAATGCCTTCTTCGCCCTGGAAGATGGTGGCGTAGAGCTTGTCCTTGGGGATGGCAAACCACTTTGGCGAGGTAACCAGCTCCCAGGCGAAGGCGATGGCCTCCTTCTTGAAGTAGTCGCCGAAGGAGAAGTTGCCCAGCATTTCAAAAAAGGTGTGGTGGCGGGCGGTGCGGCCGACGTTTTCGAGGTCGTTGTGCTTGCCGCCGGCGCGCACGCATTTCTGTACGCTTGCGGCGCGCTTGTAGTCGCGCTGCTCGAGCCCGAGGAAGACGTCTTTGAACTGGTTCATCCCGGCGTTGGTGAACAGCAGCGTGGGGTCGCCCGCCGGCACCAATGACGCGCTGCGCACCACGCGATGCCCGTAGCGCGCAAAAAAGTCCAGAAATGTGCGGCGGATTTCGTTGCCCTTCACGATGTTCCTGTTCCGGATGAACCGTTCACTCCGCCCTCAGGCGAGCGGATGACTTTCGCCCGTCATTATCGCAGAGCCATCTGGCCCCCGCAACGCCGCGCACCGCCGGCGCGGCTGCGCAGGCTACATTCCCGCGGAGCCCAACCGGATAGCGGGCGAAGCATCCCCGCTTGGCCGGGATGCTTCGTCCACCGCCGACGAACTCAGAAGGAGAACGAATTTATGAGGCGCCGGCCGAATTATTCGTTTTCCGTCGGCAAGGCATCGGCGAGATCGGCGACGTCTCGCTTGGTCCGGGCGCGCAGCTCGGCGCGAATCACCTCGCTTGAAAAGCCGGCGCGAAGCAGGCTGCGGTACAGCGAGGCCAGCCGCCGGCTATCGAGTCGGCCGCGGAGGCCCTTCAGCCGGCGCTCGAGTCGCTGGCGGACCAGCGTGGCCTCGTCGGTTTCGCGGTAGATCTCTTCGAGCGCGGCTTCGATGTGGCGGTCGGGCACGCCGCGGGCGCGCAGCTCACGGGAGATGCGGAAGCGGCCCTGGCGGCGCGATTCGGCGCGGTAGCGGGCGAACTGGCGGGCATAGCGAGCGTCGTCGAGCAGGTTTTCATTCTTCAGGCGCTGCAGCACGCGGCGGACGGTGGTCTTGTCCTCGGCCCTGCGCTCCAGTGCCTGGCGCATTTCGTAAATCGAGTGGGCGCGGCGCATCAGCGCGCGCAGCGCGGCGGCGTAGAGCTGCTCCTCGGTGGCCAGTTTGCGCGGCGGGCGCATGGTGGAAAGAATAGAGTGGGAAGTCGAAAGTGGAAAGTCAAAAGTCGAAAATCAAGAAGGAAGATGGAAAAGGGCATAGGCCCGACAGCGAAGCTTGGCCGGTGGCTGACGGCTTGATCGCTGCTTGCGGAATGCTGCGGTCGGAGAACCGACGATTTGCAACGATTGGCTGTCGAAGGCTTGCTCAGCGCCGGCCGAATCGCTCGAACTCGGTCATGGTGCGCTCCATCTCCTCCCGGGCGGCGTCGGCGGCCGAGCGGATGCCCTGGACGCGCAGCTTGAACTCGTCGGGGGTGGAGGCGCGGATGAGCGCTTCCTCGTAAGTGATCAGTTGGCGGGTGTACAGGTCAAAGAGCGACTGGTCGAAGGTCTGCATGCCGTACTGGCTGGTGCCCGCGGAGATGGCGTCGTGGATCAGACGGGTCTTATCGGGGTTGATGATGCAGTCGCGGATGTAGGCGGTGGCGATCATCACCTCGATGGCAGGCACGCGGCCCTGTTCATCCGCGCGGCGCACCAGGCGCTGGCTGACGACGGCCTTGAGCGTGGCCGCCAGTTGCAGGCGAATCTGCTTCTGCTCGGGCGGGGGGAAGACGGCGATGATGCGCTGAATCGTCTCGGTGGCGTCGAGGGTGTGCAAGGTGGACAGCACCAGGTGGCCGGTCTCGGCGGCCAGCAGCGCGGTGGAGATGGTTTCCAGGTCGCGCATTTCGCCGACCAGGATGACGTCAGGGTCCTGGCGAAGCGCGGCGCGCAGCGCAGTGGAAAAGCTAGCCGTGTCCACTTCCACCTCGCGCTGGTTCACGAAGGCTTTCTTGTCGCGGTGCAGGAACTCGATGGGGTCTTCGATGGTGATGACGTGCTCGGGGCGCTGCGAGTTGATGCGGTCGATCATCGCCGCCAGCGTCGTGGACTTGCCCGAGCCGGTTGTGCCCGTCACCAGCACCAGCCCGCGCTGCTCCTCGCAGATCTTGTCGATCACCCGAGGCAGGTTCAGCTCCTCGGAGGTGCGGATCTTCGTGGGGATGACGCGCAGCACCATGCCCACGTTGCCGCGCTGCTGGAATACGTTGACGCGGAAGCGGCCCAGCCCGGCCACCCCGTAGGCCATGTCCAGTTCGGCCGTCTCCTTGAACTTCTGCTTCTGCCGGTTGGTCATCATGCTGAAGGCCATGGAGAGCATCTCTTCCGGCGTGACGCGGGGCACGTCGGTCAGCGCGTGCAGCACGCCGTCCACGCGCAAGTAGGGATGGTTGCCGACCTTCAGGTGCAGGTCCGAGGCTTTGCTTTCGACAGCGCGGCGCAGCAGGTCGTCAATGCTCAGGGCCATGACGCAATAACCCCGCCTGGACAGTGTCGGGAAGTTCGACCTTCCGAGGCAGCTTTTTGACACTAGCATCGGCTGGAGGGCAGAACAAGCGCGGGCGGCAGGGATGGTGCCTCTTAGTAACGGGAGGAAATCGGGCCCGCCCGTGGGGAAACGAATCCGGCCTTAGGTTTTTTTCAGGAAGAGCGCGTCGTAGAGATAGCCGGCCACCACACCGCCCCCCAGCGGCCCCACCCAGTAGACGCCGTGGTTGGCCCAGTGCTGCGCCGCCAGGGCCGGGCCAAAGGCGCGCGCCGGATTCATCGCCGCGCCGGTGAGCGGCCCGCCCATCAGAATGTCCATGGTCACGGTGAGGCCGATGGCGAAGCCGGCGATCTTGCCGAAGGCGCCGCGCTCGTCGGCGGCGGTGGCGAAGACCACGAACACCAGGAAAAATGTCAGCAGGCCTTCGACGATCATCCCTGCCGTGCGGCCGAAATCCCGCGCCAGGTCGGGCGTGCCCAGCGCCACCGCTCGCCAGGCGTCGTCGGGGATCACCCACCGCAGCACGTAGGCCGCTGCGACGCCGCCGGCGACTTGCGCGATCCAGTAAAGCACCAGCTCGAAGGTGGTGATTCTTCGTGTCACCCAGAATCCGATGGTCACCGCCGGGTTCAGGTGCCCGCCGGAGATGTGGCCGATCGCGGAAACCATGATGCCAATGGCCAGTCCGTGCGCCAGAGCGATGCCCAGCAAGCCCAGATTGCCCTGATTGGTGCTGCGCAAGAATTGGTCGGCGCAAATCGCTCCGGCGCCGAAGAAAATCAGGGCAAAGGTTCCGATGAACTCGGCGACAAATTTTTGCGACCTGTTGTACATGAGCGCTCCCCCGAGCAGTTACACTGTAACGGTAAGGCAACCGTACCGACGACCCGGGGATTCTACCGAAGACACAGGGGAGTAGTCAAAACCAGCCCGCTCGGCCACGACCATAGGTAACAACCCTGGCACCAATCCTTGAAGTATGAGCGTTACGACATCCACGTTAATCGTTGTTTGCTATAAGCTTATAACTCCTTATTCTAAAGAAGGTTTACCACGAACAATTAATCAATAACAATTAAAAGTGATGCAATGTCGGGACGGACGACCTTCCGAGCGGCAAGACGCGCTCATTTCCAGATCTTCGCAGTCCCCCCGGCGGAGGCTTGCGGTTTCACCAGGTGGCCTTGTGGGTAGACCCCAGGCCTTAGAGCTGGGCCTCCGTTATCACAGAAATGTCGCACAAATGCACGACTGTGGCGGGAGATGCGTGACA